>JACXTT010000733.1_pt1 | contig 56113 bp, 49 predicted proteins | sample 9270951 | NCBI WGS metagenome assembly JACXTT01 (sample SAMN15532306, study PRJNA645909) | rock metagenome | isolation source: weathered quartz diorite | place: Puerto Rico | collected 2017-06-21
ATGCGCCACTCCTGATCGACCAACAGACCATTGACCGGATCTGTGGCTTTGTTGCCGGGATTGGATAACGCCGCAGCCAAGAGCGCAACCGCGCTCGCACCTTGATTCAGGCGACGTACTCTAACAGCGCGTTTCAAGGCTTGTCCCGCCGGTCTTCTTGTTGACGCGCTTTGCCGTGACGGCGGCGATCGCCGCGGCGATGGCTTTTTGGGCGCCATGTCGTCAATCGAGACAATCGCGCCCTAAAGCGCCAGCATCCCCAAGAACCTCCGGCAACATCAGATCTCTCCGGCCAAACCGGACAAATCGTCTGCTCTCTAATCCGGACGTAGCCTTTTGCTATCGACAATTTTTCGGGCCAACGATTTTGCCGTTGATCGAAGGCAGCTATCTCTCGAAAAGGGCGGCCGCCCACGATCAGCCATTGGCAACTGTTTTGCGGCATACTTTATATCCTGCGGACGGGCTGCCCATGGCGCGATCTGCCAAAGTGCTACGGAAACTGGCACAGCAATTGCGGTTGCTGGAACCTTAAGCCTGCTTCGCTCAAACAGAGAACAGACGGCTCGCCGTCCGTTATGAGAAAATCGACCTCGCCTTCCCCGGCTTCATTGTCCTCGCCGCCCTCAAAATCTACCTTTGTCAACAATGCCTAAGCCCCTGGCATCCCCGTTCACGAATTTTCAAGCTTCAATCAGCCGCGAGAATCACATGGGGTGTTTTGAAGATTGCAAGCACGTGCGCGCCGATTGTGGCTCCGGCTTCATCTGCTCCCTCGCGGGTGACCACCGCGGTAATCGTCTTTCCTCCACCGCTGTCGATCGCAACCTCGCTGACAGTGTCATCATCGGTACGGCCAATTACGACTCCTGGGACTTTGTTGCGCGCCGATATACGCACTGCCGCGCTTTCTTGCGCAACCAGAATTGAGGAAGCATTCACCATAGCGACGCAATGCCGGCCTGGCGAAAGCCCAAGCTCGCTCACGCTCGCATTGGTAACACCCGCGGTGATAACAAAACCGGGAGAAACTTCGAGCTTTACTTCGACATTGACCTTTGCTGACACAATTTTGATAACCTTGCAGAAAAACGCATTGCGAACACTGAGCTTCAAGCCCATGCCCCAAAACAAAAGGTCTTCTTCATGCTCCAGCCCTTCTGCGGCAATTGCCGCCGAGATTTGCCCGAGTTTTTCTTCGAGGCGGCGGAACGCCCGAATTAGCCGGCGTCCCTCATCGGTGATTTCCGCGCCGCCGCCATGCGAACCGCCGGTGCGCGTGATGAAGGCCGGGCGCGGCAAAAGATTGTTAATCGCATTGACCGCATCCCAAGCGGTCTTATAGCTAAACCCCGCTGTTTCTGCCGCCTTGGTGATGCTCTTGTGCTCCATTACGGCTTCGAGCAAAGAAATGCGCTCACGCCCAATGAGAAGGCGGCCTCCGGCACGCAGGGCTAGCAAAGTGTCTATTTCCCCGGGCAGGCTACGCGCCATCTTGTACTCCAAGGCACCCGTGCCATCACGCGGAATTGCGATCAGCGGCTCCAAGTCATCTGGCGTCATCGTGCAATATGGACGTCCTTCCGGATCTTAGCATGACCCAGATTGGGTTGACGAAGGCTCTTTCACCAGAATTCGCCTGCGCCTCTTTGGCTGTTATCAGATCCGCCAGGGGCGAAGCTTGCGGTGCGCGTCAGCGCCGCATAGACATCCGGCTCAAGACGCAATAGATCAAGCCGCACTGTCCTCGGGGAGGGACAAAAGTCCGCTTTGCAACATCGCTCCCCAGTTTTTGGCCGCCAAATTCGAGAACTGCCATGTCATCGGCGTGGGAATTGGTAAATTGAATGCAGTGAAATGACGAGCCGCAGGCGGGCGAGGGGACCAATAACGCCGCTTCTGCACTCACAGCGAGAATCGCGAAGCCCCCAACCGTGACCACGCTCCTCTTAAGCCATCCTTCCTGCGCCCTTCACGATACCGGAGCTCATCATCCAGAGCGTCCAGATCGGGTCCGGGCAATCCTTGCGGCGCTTGAAGCCGAGACCTTTGCAGGGCTTCGCCACGCTCTTGCCCCCAGCATAGATCGCGCAGTGCTCTTGCGTGTCCATCCTGCGCCCTACATTGACGCGCTTGAAGCCTCGTGTCCAACCGACGGGACAGTCTATCTCGATCCCGACACTGTGATGAGCGCGAAGAGCTACGAGGCAATCGCGTATAGCGCAGGCGGGGCTGCAGCGGCGGTCGACGCAATTATGGCCGGTGCCGCCGACAATGCGTTTGTCGCGATGCGCCCGCCGGGCCACCATGCCGGGATGGCTTCGCCGATGGGTTTTTGCTTTTTTAACAATGCGGCCATCGCGGCCCGGCACGCGAAAGCGGTCTATGACGTGGAACGCGTGGCGATTCTCGATTTCGATGTGCATCACGGAAATGGAACCCAGGAAATTTTCTGGTCGGACCCGTCCGTCCTCTACGCTTCGAGTCACCAAATGCCCTTGTTTCCAGGTACCGGCAGCCGCGACGAGTGTGGTGAGTACGGCAATATCGTCAACGTGCCGCTATCCGCGGGAGACGACGGCAGGCAATTTCGCGAGGCGGTCGAATCGCAAATTCTGCCGCGTATCGAAAATTTCCATCCGGATCTGATCGTCATCTCTGCCGGCTTTGACGGGCACCGGCATGATCCACTGGGTGGGCTTCGGCTTGTCGAAGACGATTTTGTCTGGGTGACAACAAAGGCGATGGAGATCGCAGAAAAATGCGCGAACGGCCGCATCGTTTCGGTGCTCGAAGGCGGCTACGGGCTTGAGGGTTTGGCCCGCTCGGCGGCGGCGCACGTTTTGACATTGATGGGTGCGTAGCTTTTTGGGTTGTTCAGACCTGAGCTACGACGGCAAAGAGATATTTAGCCGAGCCCGGCGATCGCAACATCGCCGATACCACATTCAAATTCCTCCTCCGGCAAGGAAACTTGCTATCGCATTGAAGGCACCGGCTGAGGAAATCCAGTGCCAGTGAGTTGCGCTGAAGTGAAATCACGTATCGTACGCGACCGGCAGATGGCATGTCCCTGCATTGTCTACAGCCGTTGATTCTGTCCCATTATGCAGCGGGATGAAACATCGGACGATACCCCATTCAAGACATGATCTCTTTGGGAATTCGCGAAAGTGGAAATTCCGTCTCGACTGCGCCCAAAAGTTTCGCGGCTTTGGGCATGCCATAGATGAGGCAGCTCGATTCGTCCTGACCGACCGTCCGCGCACCGGCCTGCCGCATTTTAAGAAGGCCCGCTGCCCCATCGCTGCCCATGCCGGTAAGGATGACTCCGAAGGCATTCTTGCCCGCGGCCGCCGCAAAAGAATTGAACAACACGTCCACGGATGGCTTGTGCCCCGATACGCGCGGGCCGTCATGTAACCGGCAAAAATAATGTGCCCCAGACCGTACGAGTTCGAGATGAATGTTTCCCGGCGCAATGTAGGCATGGCCGGGCAATACGCGCGCGCCATCTTCAGCCTCACTCACGGACATGGCACAGTGGGCATCGAGCCGTTTGGCGAAGGAGGCGGTAAAACCCGGAGGCATATGTTGGGTTATCAATGTCGCGGGAATATTGGGCGGCAAGGCAGTCAGGAGGTTCTGCAGTGCTTCGACGCCGCCGGTCGACGCGCCTATGGCAACGATCCTGCCTTCAGTCGACAGCTTGTGATCGAAGACAATTGGCTTGGCAGAAGTCTCGGCGCGCCGGCAGGCGGATATCCGGGCAACGGCGGCGGCTTTGACCTTGGCGATCAATTCTGCACCAAGCCCGGAAACACCGTTTTGAATGTCGACACGGGGTTTGGCCACATAATCGACGGCGCCGAGTTCAAGCGCGCGCAGGGCCACGTCGGCTCCTTTCTGCGTCAGAGTCGATACCACGAGAACCGGCATCGGCCGCAGCGCCATCAGCTTCTCGAGAAAAGTGAGCCCATCCATTCGGGGCATCTCGAGATCGAGCGTTAGGACATCGGGATTGAGTTCCTTGATTTTGTCGCGCGCCAACAGCGGATCCGGCGCGGTGCCAACCACTTCGATCTGTCTGTCGCTTCCGAGAATATGGGTCAGCAATTGCCGCATCAGCGCAGAATCGTCGACGATGAGGACCCGAATTGGTCTTTTTGGATGTGCGCTCATTAAAAAAGCTCGATGGAGCCCGAAACCGGCTCGTGCTTGAGACTATCGCGATAGGTTTGCTCTATCCTTATGCGGTCGAGATCCTCTTGCCGGCGTAATTCAAGCATCAGGACTTTGCCGGTAATTGGAAAATAATGGACGCGGCGCGGAAGTTCGCCATAAAGGTGTTGCGCGGCGATGGGCAAGCCTTCCGCCTTCAAATAGGCCTCGATGAAATCCGAATTCTGATGCCCGATCGTTGCGCCATTGCGAAGCACATTGGCGCCACCGAATACCTTTATTTCGAGATTGCTGCGCCGGCCGCCCGATTTGAGAATATCGTTGATGAGCCGCTCCATGGCGAAATTGCCATAGCGCAGACTTGCCGAGGCGTGCTCGCCCCAATTGCCATTTGGGCTTTCCGGCAACATGAAATGGTTCATTCCCCCAACGCCGGCCGTGGAATCCCGAATGCAAGCGCAAACGCACGATCCAAGCACAGTCACGATCATTTCTTCATCGGACCGTGTGACATAGTGTTCTCCTGGATGCACTTTGACGGCGATGGCGTTGAATGACGGATCGCGGTAGCGCTTAACCGAATCGTCCTCAAAGGCGAGATCTGCCGCGGTTTTGGGACGGCGCAGGAATCGTGAGGGCTGCTGGTTCATGTCACTCTCCGGTAGATGGTCCGTCCAACGAGACGGAATCTGTCGGAAATTTGGAAAAGACTTTCGGAATGCCCAATGAACATATAGCCTTCCGGCGCGAGCATTTCCGCAAAGCGGTCAAACAAAGTGCGTTTCGCCTCAGTATCGAAGTAGATGATGACGTTGCGGCAGAAGATCGCGTCGAACGGACCTTTCATCGGCCAATCGCCAAAGAGGTTGAGGGGTCTAAAACGAATCAAGGATTTGAGCGAATCCGCCATCAAGATCTGTTCGCCGCCTGCTTGCCGCACAAAATAACGCCGCATCGCCTCCGGTATCGATGTGCTTCGCTCGGCAGCGTATAGACCCGCCTCCGCCGTCGCAACCATATGAGTATCGATGTCGGTCGCCAATATCTTTGCGTCCCACCTCGTGTCCCTACCAATCGTATTCCGCACCGTCATCGCGATCGAGTAAGGCTCCTCGCCGGAAGAGCATCCTGCCGACCAAATTCGAAGACGGCGACCGGCGGGAGACGTGGTTTTGATTAACTTGCCGAGCACCTCCTTTGCTAGAAATTCGAAATGATGCGGCTCGCGAAAAAATCCGGTTAGATTCGTGGTGATGGCATTCACCATCTGACCAATTTCTTCTTCGCCCTCGGGGCCTTCCAAGTGCGCGCAATATGCAGAGAAATTGGTCAGCCCGAGTGCCCGGACACGGCGCGAAAGACGGCCATAAACCAAATCGCGCTTGCGGTCGCTGAGAACGATTCCCGCCTCACGTTTGACCAGTTTGGCGATTTTTACGAAATCACGGTCATTGAAGGCAAATTCCCGCTCCGCTTCGTTTTGCATTGAATTGACCTGCCCTCAAGAAAAGCATTTCTGATCAAGCGGCGTACAGGAACGCGCCAAACACTTGACGTTGCACTCACGTGGCAAGACCGGACATTTGCCAGGCGGCCAGCTTTCCAAGCCGGCCGCTCGCTGTTTTTGTTTGCTGTGTCCTTCCGGCAGATCGCGAGCCGCCTGCCGGAGGAGATCGTTGCCGGAAGGCGGCCTAAAATTCCTTCCATGCGGTGTTCGATCCGTTCCCGCCTGCGGCGCGGCGTTTTCCGGCCGCGGCCGGCTCCCCAGCCTTCGGCTTTTCCGGCCGGGTCGTCCGTGCCGGTGCCGGTTGAGAGACTTTGCGAACGGCCCCATCGACGATGGGGTTGCCGGTCGGCATCGGACGCGCTATCGCCCCGCTGCGGAATGCACGGTGCTCCTCGCCGACCTTGAATACGGCGACCATCTCCGAGAGGGCAGTTGTTTGCTCCTCCATGGATTTGGCTGATGCGGCCGCTTGTTCGACAAGGGCGGCGTTCTGCTGCGTGATTTTGTCCATTTGCGTCACCGCGGAATTGACCTGCTCGATGCCGCCGCTTTGCTCTTGCGACGCGGCGGAAATTTCGGCCATGATGTCGGTGACCCGCTTCACCGAGGACACGATCTCTTCCATCGTCTTTCCGGCGCTGTCGACGAGCTTGGACCCGGCCTCCACCTTGTTGGCCGAATCGGAGATCAGCGCCTTGATTTCCTTGGCCGCATTCGCGCTGCGCTGCGCGAGGTTGCGAACTTCCGCCGCGACCACCGCGAAGCCGCGGCCCTGGTCCCCGGCCCGGGCGGCTTCGACAGCCGCATTAAGCGCGAGGATGTTGGTCTGGAAGGCGATCTCGTCGATCACGCTGATGATCTCGGCGATCTTGCGGCTCGCTTGAGTAATTTCGTCCATGGTGCGAACCACTTCGCTCACCACGCTGCCGCCCTTGACCGCCACGTCGGAAGCCGAGGTTGCGAGCTTGTTGGCTTGCAGGGCGTTGTCGGCATTCTGCTTTACCGTTGTGGTCAGCTCTTCCAGGCTGGCCGCCGTCTCTTCGAGACTCGAAGCCTGCTCCTCGGTCCGTTGCGACAGGTCCGTGTTGCCCATCGCGATCTCGCTCGCCGCGGTGCTCATAGTCTCTGCCGACTCAATGACATTGGTCACAATCGCCGTCATACTGTCCAAAAGGCCATTGACGCCGGCACATAAGGATTCGATTTCGCCGGTTTTGCCTTCGAGCGGGATGCGGGGGGTCAGATCGTTGTCCTTTGCAGCCTTGACAACGTCCTGCGTCTGGTTGACGGCCTGCCGGAGCGCTTCGTCCGCGCGAACCTTCTCGGTGATGTCTGTGGCGTATTTGACGACTTTGGCCGGCTTGCCGGTCATATCCGGGATAGGGTTGTAGCTCGCCTGGATCCAAATCTCCTTGCCACCCTTGGCGATCCGCTTGTACTGGCCAATTTCATATTCGCCGCGCCCGAGCTTCTCCCAGAACTGGCGGTATTCCGTGCTCTGACGGTAGGCTGGGTCGACGAACATGCTGTGATGCTGGCCTTTGATCTCGTCCAGGCTGTAGCCCATCGCCGCCAGGAAATTTTCGTTGGCGTTCATCACCTTTCCGTCCATGGTGAACTCGATCACCGCCTGCTGCCTGCCCATGGCCTCGATATTCGCCTTGTAATCGGCGTTCTGGGCTTCCGTCTTGCGGAGCTCCGAGACCTCGGACCATTCCAGAACGTTGCCGGAGTAATTACCTTCAAGATCGTAAACCGCATTCACGCAAAGCGCGAACTTCAGTGGGCCGACAGTGATATCGGTGCGGTAGGGAAAATTCGCCGGATTGTCCAAAATCCTGCGCTGATGCGCCGGATTTTTATGAAAGGTGTCGATGCAGGTGCCGATGATCGCATTGGGGTTGAAATTCGGCCAGATCTTGCGGAATTGATCCGCATTGCTCGTCAGCATGTTCATCGTCGGCTCATTGACATAGGTGACGACGAGATCGCGATCCACCATCATGACCGCCGTCGAGATGGAATCGAGGGCGGTCTTCAACTTCGCAATTGTTTCCTGTGCGTTGATAGCGCCGCCGGCGGGCGCGCCGCCGGCGGGCGCGCTGCCGGAGGTCTGCGCATTGCGGGGTTTTCTAACCTGAGACATCTTACTCTCCTTAAAACTTCTGCTATCGCTGGACAGTTTTTTTGCTGATTAGGTTTGGTCGCAATGGTCTGTGTAATTGATTGGTTCGAGCCCGCCGGCCTTGACTGTTTGCGGCGAAACATAGCGCTGCTTTTTTAACAGCCGTTACGCCGGCGCTTTGCCTGCGCTACCTCTATTGACTGCCGAACAGATTCTTTAGAGACACGAGGGTGACCATCCGGTCGCCCGAAGTCGTGACCAGCCCTTCGAGGAAGCTGTCGTCTTTTGGCAGGCCCATCTCCGGTACCGGGCGAATCTCGTCCTGATTGACGGCGATAATGTCGGAGACGGCATCGACGAGAAGGCCAACTGTTCTCGTCTCGATGCTGACGATGATGACAACGTGCATTTTCGTCGCATCGGTGCGCCCCATTCCAAAGCGCACGCGCAGATCGAATATCGGGACGACGATGCCGCGAAGATTGATGACGCCCCGGACATGGGAAGGCGCGTTCGGAATCATTGTTGTATCCGTCCACCCCTTGATTTCGCGCACCGCCATGATGTCGATGCCATATTCCTCCGCCCCTAGGGCGAAGGTCATGAATTGGTGAGAATTCTCATCCACGGCAACCTTCTCATACGCAGGTGCGCGGTTGTCAGATAAGGGCGATAAAGCGTTAGCGAAGTCCATGGTTTTTTCCTGTGTCGAAGGCTTTAGTCCGCTGTGGCCGGCAGGGAACGAAATTGTTAGCGGCCGTTCGTTTGCGGCGCAGCGGGGGCCGTGCTCCCTTTGGGTCACGAATGCGCGAAGAGCTGCGAGCGAAGGACGCGTTGTGCCGCAACAAGATGTCCATGCCGAAATTCACGGCGGAAAATTCCCGATATCGCAAAAGGATCTGCTTCAAATTTGCGCTGCTGCTCGAGGTCTCGTCCCCGGCCACCATGTGTCGAAATCCGGTTATTGGCACAATGACTTTTTCGGGCCATAGGGCATTGCGATCCGGCCTTGAATGCCGAGTGGGTAGTTGTTCTCCCGAAAGTGGCGCTGCGCCCTGAGAATCAGAATCGGCAAAAAACACTTTCGACGAAATGGTTGAATTATGCGTTAGGCATCGGCTTCAAATGGTTCCCATCATAGATGAACGCGAGTTCCCTGGGCAGGCGCGGCAACCGGCATGAATTCTTGAAAGCGCGCTGCTCGGCACCGCAATTTTCGTAAAAACCCTTTGTTCGGCAGAAGCGCAAAGCGCCGGCGCTTTGTCTTTTTATAGAGTCACGTTCAAAAACTTGGGCCACCCTAACCGTCATGCTGAACAATCACGAGACGCTGGCATGACGTATTCTGTGCGGTTTTTGATACGGTCACTCAGCCTGTGGGTACGCGACTGAGCTTTCTTGGACCTTGTCGCACAGGCTGTCCCGCGCCTAGTTTGAGCCGGCGGCAATCGCAGGCGCGCCGCAGGCCCAATTATCTGCAGCTCGCAATTTTCCTGAAAAGCAGCCGCAGGGAGCTGAATTCACGGCTGCCCGGGTTACGGCGCGCAGAATGCGCAGGGATCGGCAAAACTTTTAAAATAGTTCGCAGTCGCCCCAAGCGGTCAAACATGAGCCCTGTTCTTCGTCAGCGAAGCCAAGCCGGGAAGAGAGGTCCGCCAAGGTGACAGCTTTTGCCGCTGCGGTTGGGTTAATTGCCCAAGAATGGGGCGCCTCCGACGCCAGTGCCTTTAAAAAATCTCCAAGGCAATGTGCAAACTGGCAAATATGGTCAAAACTCTGAATTTGATGAAGCATATTTGGTTCACGCGCCGCCACATCTTGCAGTACGGGAAGGATGTGGCGCAGGAGCTGGTCCAATTGCCACGCAAGATGGATTGATTCATGCCCCGCCCGGCTCAAAACATCGCGCATCGGAAGCTGCTGCGTATCGATGGTTGCAGTTATGACCTCAGGCGGGGAGCATCTTGCATTCATGGCTGAAATTGGCCGCTCGAGATGAGGAATTCAAAATCTGCTGTTTACGTTTCGTTAATGAAAAAATTCAACAAAACCGCCTGTTTCCCGCAGCATGTGCAAGGGTATTCGCCTTCGCCCAACGAATTTTGTTGGCGGCGCGGGCACTTTGCGGGCGTATTGCAACATTCATTTCAGTTTCCCGACCACCTCTTCAATCTTCGCTCTTAGCACCGGCATCGTAAATGGCTTGGCAATCACATTGTTAACGCCGAGCTTCTTCGCGCGCTCGATGAGCTCCTGGTCGCTTCTCCCGGTCAATATGATAAAACCCGTTTTCTGGGTCGGCGGATAGGTGCGGACCGCGCGCAAAAATGCGAGACCATCCATCTTCGGCATATTGAAATCCGAAATGACGAGATGCGCGGGCTTGGCTTTCAGGACCGCAAACCCTTCTTCGCCATTTGACGCCATCTCTATGCTCGACACGCCGAGGTCTTGCAACCCGCCGCGAATCAGGAGCCGGCTGGTAAGCTGATCATCGACGATGAGTACACGCAATGCTGATGCGAATGGCATCACTTATTTCCTTGTTCCCAAAACACCCATATGCGAGATTTCTGAAGCAATTCTTTTTATGGCCACCCGTATTAACGCCCCGCCGGCGGCAAACGCCGCCTTGGGTTGGAGCGGAACATTTTCGCGCCGGTCTCAACGATCTAGCTGCTGCGGCGGCCAAGAGCTCCAGCCCGTACCTACCGTAAAGCGACGCAGCCCAATCCGTTGGCAAGCAGGATTGAGCGCCAACCCTTCATGTTGCACCCTGTTTGCAGACGGGAAGCACCTGATCGAGTGCGATGAGGCTGATCATGCGTTGACCCACGGCAATGACGCCACGCACAAATGTCTTCGCCATATCCGAAGCCACGTCGGGCGTCGGCTGCACTTGGTTGCCGGCCACATTGAGAATATCGGAGACTTCATCGACCAGAATTCCGCAAAGCTCGCCGCCGATTTGAGCCACAATGATCACGTGGCGCGCGGTCGGCTCGGCCGGCGGAAATCCCAATCTTACCGCGAGATCGACGATTGGCAGCATGATGCCGCGCAAATTGATGACGCCGCAAACAAAATGCGGAGCTGCGGGCAGCACCGTCGTCTTTGTCCAACAGCGGAATTCGCGCACCGACATAATATTGACGCAGAATTCCTGGCTGCCGACACGAAACGCTATGAATTCACGCGTCCCAGCTTGGGCGCTTGCGGCGTTTAACTTGGTCCTGGCGAGATCGGTCATTTGCTTAGCCCGCCGCGGCAAAAAGCTGTTCGGAGTTACCGGCGTCTTCCCTCGAATGGGATACGACCGCGTCGATGTCGAGGATGAATGCAACCCTGCCGTCGCCAAGAATTGTCGCGCCGGCAACTCCTTGAACGTGCCGGTAATTTGCCTCAAGGCTCTTAATCACGACCTGACGCTGGCCCAAAACGGTGTCGACCAATATCGCACCGCGTACGCGGTTCCCGGATTCGACGAGCAGAACAAGACTTGCGCCTGGATCGGCGAAATCGGCGCGATAGCCGAGCTCATGTCCGACATCGATCAAGGGAATAAACTGATCGCGTATGGCAATGACCTTGGCATTGCCTCCAAACCGGTGCACCGCGCCGGGTTTTGGCTGCAAAGTTTCTATAATGGCGGTCAGGGGCACGACAAGAGTCTCGCCCGCAACCGTCACCACCATGCCGTCGAGCACGGCAAGCGTCAGAGGAAGGCTCATGATGAAGGTCGAGCCTTCTCCAGGCCGCGAACGAATCGAAATGCGCCCGCCAAGCGCCTGAATTGAACGGCGCACGACATCCATTCCGACGCCGCGCCCCGATATGTCCGAGACCGTGGTGGCGGTCGAAAAGCCGGGCAAAAAAATCAGATTGTCGATTTCCTCGTCGGAAAGTGGCGCATCGGACGCGATGAGCCCTTTGGCGGCAGCAAGTGACTTGACTTTTGGGCGATCGATCCCCGCGCCATCGTCGGCAACTTCGATGACGATGCGCCCGGATCTATGCATCGCCGAAAGGCGAACGACGCCTTCCTCAGCCTTCCCTTTTACTTTGCGCGTTTCAGGCGATTCAAGCCCATGGTCGATAGCATTGCGGATCATATGAGTGAGAGGATCGGCCAGATGCTCGATGACCGTCTTATCAACCTCTGTGCTTTCCCCTTCCGTGACGAGCCGGACCGACTTGCCGGTCATTGCGCCGACCTCCCGCACAAGCCGCGGAATCCGTTGAAACACTGATTTCACCGGCTGCGCGCGGATGGCCATGACGCTGTCCTTGATCTCACGGATCAATTGTTCCAATTCGTCGAGGCCGCTTGCAACATCGGACGTGCGGGCGAGCCCCGCCTCCAGCACCCGTTGGCTCAACATGGCCTGGGTAATCACCAATTCGCCGACAAAATTTATCAGCCGGTCGACGCGGTCGAGATCGACCCGGATCGTTGCCGCTGCTAACTTCGGCGTCTCTTGCTTGGCCTGTTTTTGAACGCCAGCCTCCTGCACGGCGCTTCCCTCGTCCAAAGTCGCTGCGTTTGCAACTGTAGCGCCCGCCTGGGTCAAATGTCCGGCCTCGGCTTTAGGTGCTTCCTGTTCCGCCTGAACGGGGAGATCAGGCGCCGCGTCATCAAGTGCGGCCGCAATTTCGGCCGGTTGGACATCAAGTTCGCAATCCCCTTCTACGAATTCGAAGACAGCGCGAATCGCGCTCTCATCGTGAGTGGTCTTAAGGCCGATGGTCCAAACGAGATAGCTTGCCTCAGGATCGAGTTCGGCGAGAGACGGTACGCACGCGAAATCGCAAGTAACCCGTGTTTCCCCAAGCTGGCTGAGGTCGCGCAGCAAGAGTGCGGTCTCGTTGGCCTTCGCGTAGAGATCGTGTTTCGGCGCGAAGCGGATGATGAACTGGCGTTCGGCGGGCGAAAGGTCGAGGTCGAAATCGTCAAAATCGATTGCCAAGGGCGTAAACCCCGAGTCGGCAGCCTCGTCCTCGCCGGAGGATAGCTCATCTTCGTTTTCCCGTGCGCTTGGTACCACATCGGGGTCAAGTGCGCAGAGCTCGCGGGCGAGAGACTCCCGGCGCACCGCATCGGTGGGTGTGTCGTCACGGGCAGCGCGAACAAGATCGGCAAGCATATCCGCGGCGCGCAACAACAATTTTATGAGATCGCCCGTGGCCGCCATCCGGCCGGCACGCAAATGATCGAGGACGCTCTCGAAAGCGTGCGCGAAATGTACCAGATCGCCGAGGTTGAAGGCCCCAGCTCCGCCCTTGATCGAATGAACCGCCCGGAAGACGGCGTTCACCGTCTCAGGGTCCGAGTCGCCATCCTGAATTCCAAGAAGGCCGGTCTCCAATTCGCCAAGCTGCTCTTCGCACTCCTGGAAGAACGTTTGTTTAATTGCTGCCATCGGATCCATGAAAAAAACGCCTTCAATTGCCAGTTATGCGGAGACCCGCCGGATCGCATCGACAAGTTTGACCGGATCGAAGGGCTTGACGATCCAGCCTGTGGCTCCGGCGCGCCGAGCTCTGTCTTTCTTTGCGAAGTCGCTTTCCGTCGTCAATACGAGGATCGGAACGGCACGATGGCGCCTGTTGCCGCGCACACCCTCGATGAAGCCATAGCCATCCATCCGCGGCATGTTGATGTCGGTAATAATGACATCCGGCGCCGCGTTCTGCAGAACCTCCAGGCCATGGATTCCATCTTCTGCTTGAATGACTCGATAGCCTGCCTGTGACAAGGCCAGCATGAGCATGTCGCGCATGGTGCGCGAGTCATCGACTGTCAGGACAGTTTTGGTCATTGCGTTGCGTGTTGGCAGGTGAGATCGGTGATGGAAATTCCGAATCGCGCTAGGCCTTCAAGGAAGCCGGGTGATGGATTGATGACCGTGAACGGGGTTTCGTCCATCGTCCAGGTTTTGGCGGCGGAAAGCAGCACCTGCAGGCACAGACCGCCAAGCCTTTCTGCGCGCGCGGCATCAACATCAATTGGCCTTCCGCGTAGAGCAAGAAAGTCGGCGGTTAGCTGGCCTGCTGCCTTTAGATCGAGAATCTCTGGCAGCTCTAGCAAGGCCGGCGAATTGGCATCGGCGTCTGCAATATCCTGCATTCGTCTGTCTCCCAGATTTCTACCCGCTTCTTCAAAATTAGCGGTCACCAAGAGCGCCGCCGCCAATTGCCGCAGACCTCTTCTGCAGCGCCAAATGGGTTGCCGCCCCAGGCCGATTCGGTTTGCGCTGTTTGTGGGTGCCTGTCTCCTCGTGGCCAAGCTGGAACTGGCCGAGGCGTTGGTCAAGCTCGTCGCTCTGTTGTTCGAGCACGTGCACCGACGCAGTCGTTTCCTGGACCATTGCGGCATTTTGCTGTGTCACGCGATCCATCTGGCTGACTGCCGTATTAATTTGATGCAGCGCATTTGCTTGGTCCTGCGCGCTCGACGCTATTCGCGAGACCACATCATCGATTTCAGCGACTTTCGCGACGATACAGCCGAGAGCTGTGCTCGTCTCGCCGACCAATTCGACCCCTTTTTTGACCTGCGCGGCCGAGGCCGAAATGAGGCTTTTTATTTCTTTGGCGGCGCCGGCGGAGCGGCCTGCCAAATCCCTCACCTCAGCAGCAATAACCGCAAACCCCCGCCCGGCATCACCGGCACGGGCAGCCTCGACCCCGGCGTTCAACGCTAGGATATTGGTCTGGAAGGCGATCTCATCGATCACGCTAATGATCTGGCTGATCTGGCGCGAAGATGCCTCTATACCGTCCATCGCGGTGATCGCCTTGCGGACAACCGTGCCGCTCTTGTCTGCGTCCGACTTTGCACTTGCCACGACATTTTGCGCCGAAATGGCACCTTGTGCGGTGCTTTTTACCGTCGCAGTGACTTCCTTGAGGGTTGCGGCCGTTTCTTCGAGACTGGCCGCCTGGTGCTCCGTACGCCGCGAAAGATCACTCGCCGCAGCAGAAATTTCTCCAGTCCCGGACCGGATCGACTTGGCGTTGGTGCGGATATTGTGCATCGCATCCTGCAGCATCTTAACGGCGTTGTTGAAATCAACGCGTAGACTTTCGGTCTTCGGCGCAAATGGGACGTCAATGCGGAACATGAGATCGCCGGCGGCGAGCTTGGCAAGTGCTGCCGCGAGATTGTCGATTGCAAATTGATCTTGCTGTGCAGCTTCCCTTTCTTTCGCCAGGCGCTCAGCGTCCTCCTGCTGCCAGCGTTTGATATCTTCTTCTTCTTTCGCCTTCCTTTTGATTTTCTTGATCGCCTCGGTCTTAAAATGTTCAACGGCCGCCGCCATCCGGCCAATTTCATCTTTGCGGCCTAGCCCGGGCACAATGACCGTCACATCGCCGCTTGCCAATTTGTCCATGGCGTCAGCCAATTCCACCAGCTCTGACGACAAGCGGCTGGTTTCCTTCTGCCCGCCGCCGGAGGAGTTGGCAGACCGGTCAGCTGATTCCTTCATTTCTGGCACCCTTTCGAGCAAATTGACCGTTCTTCAGATCGATTCGTGTTCCACATCCCGGTCGTGCCGCCTGTCCAACATTCGAGAACGGCATAATTCCCCCGGCAACGCACGCGCTCCGGCCAGTCAAACCACTCCTGGCTTTCGCAGCGCTTAACAGTTCGCCGGCTCTTCGCTGCAACATGTGCCAGATAGGAGGGAAAAGGGGTCGACCGCCCCAGCGGGAACGATTCGCGCTGTGTTTTCCAAAATCCTGTAGCAAATGGGATTGAACAAACTCTCAACGGATGGGATTGGCCGCCGCCGGTTGGAGACGAGAGAAGCGGGCATCACTATTCGACATCTACATCCCGGGCTGGTTCCAGCTGCGGGTCACGCGCGAAACGCATGATTAGCTTGGCAGGAAAAGGATCATTCGCCGGGTTTTTGAACGGTTTTTTGAGCCCGGTGCCAGGCAATAATTTCAAATTCGAGCCCGTGAGCGCAGCATTCCCAGGCGTGATCAATACCACGCCATAACTCTGAGAGCGCTTGCCCCGCGGTTGGAATCAACAGATGGACAAGAGATCGCTTAGAATCCGGACTTAAGATAGGGCGGGATCAAAGAGGAAAACCGGCTTCCGCTTTTCCTCTCCCCGCTCTCAAAGCGGAGACTACTAAAGATTGCAAGCGCGTCTGACGAAACGTCGCTGCGGCGAGGGGAGGGGCGGCGTGCGGATTACTTTTCCATGCGGGCGGCAAACAAATCCCCAAATTTTTCCCGCAAAAGATTTTTTTCCACTTTTCCCATCGTGTTGCGCGGAAGATCGGCGGCGAAGATCACGCGCTTTGGCAATTTGAATTTGGCGAGCTTTTTTGCCAGAGCTTTTTGCACGGAGGATTCATCGAGAGCCGCGCCGGGCGCGGGCACCACGATGGCCGCGACGGCTTCGCCAAAATCCTCATGCGGCAGACCGATGACCGCGCTTTCGATGACGCCGGGAAGGGCGTCGATCGCGGCTTCGACCTCGCTCGGATAGACATTGAGACCGCCGCTGATGATAAGGTCCTTGGCGCGGCCAACGATATGTAGATAGCCGTCTGAGTCGATCCGGCCGAGATCGCCGGTAACAAAGAAACCGTCGCCGCGAAATTCTTGCGCGGTCTTTTCGGGGCTTCGCCAATAGCCAGCAAAAACGTTTGGGCCTTTGACCTCGATGACGCCGGTTTCGCCTTGCCGCAAAACCGCGCCGGACGCGGCATCGGCAATGCGCAAGGAAACGCCCGGCAGAGGAAAGCCGACGGTCCCTGCCTTGCGCTCGCCTACATAAGGGTTCGAGCTGATGATATTTGTTTCCGTCATGCCATAGCGCTCGAGGATTTTGTGACCGGTGCGTACCTGCCACGCACGGTGGGTTTCCTCGAGCAGGGGCGCGGAGCCCGAGATGAAGAGCCGCATATGCGCGGCCGTCTCGCGCGACAAAGTTTTGAGCCGCAAAAGCCTGGTATAAAAGGCTGGAACACCCATCATGACGCTCGCGCGCCCCATCAGCGCCATGATTTGAACGGGATCGAATTTTGCCAGGAGAAGGATCTTGGCCGCGCTGAGAAGCACGGTGTTGACGGCAACAAAGAGCCCATGGGTATGATAGTGGGGCAGCGCATGAAGGAGCACATCTTGCGGCGAGAAGCGCCACAGCGCGGCGAGCGCCTCCGCGTTCGACACGAGATTATTGTGCGTTAGCATCGCGCCTTTCGCGCGGCCGGTCGTGCCCGAGGTGTATAGGATGGCAGCAAGATCATCTGGCGCCCGGACGGCGTCTTCGAAATTTTCCGCGCCCTTAGCTCGCGCGGGCAAGGACCCGCGGCCATCCGCCCCAAGCGTTTCCACCGCGCCGATGCCCGCCTTCGCCGCAACCTGGGACAGAGAATCGCGGCGCGCGGGATCGCAGACCAGGATTTTCGGCTCGGCGTCGGCGAGAAAATAGGCAAGCTCCGCGTCCGTATAGGCCGGATTGAGCGGCAGAAATATCGCGCCCGCCCGGACCGCACCGAGATAAAGCATGATGGCTTCGGGCGACTTTTCGATTTGCGCGGCAATGCGGTCGCCGGCTTTGGCCCCGAGCGCGGCAAGCGCCGCCGCATAACGCGCCGATGAAGCGACCGTATCGGAATAAGTGAACGTGGATCCGGCCGGAGTTTCGAGAAAGAGGCTGCCCGCATGGCTTTCGGCCGCGCGGCGGATCCGCTCAAGTAAATGATTTGTCACTGGCACGGCGTATTTGGATTTTTTGCTCGCGGCGTCCGCACACACCATATAAGCCTCAGATTAGCAAGCTTCCGCGGGTCAAGAAGCGGGAGAGCAGGGCGGATTATCGCGAGTGGAAGTGCGGTTTCAAATTGCGCGCCGCCTCGCTCGAACCTTGCCCTGCCAAGGACGGCGACCATAGATTTCAAATTGTACCTCCATCGGGAGAAGGAATCCGTCAGATCGAAGAAATCTAAATTTAGAATCCCTATAATCCGTCATTCTGCACTTGTGCTATATTTGACCGTAGATTACATGAGTTTTCAGCCTGCATTCTCTAGGTTAAACCCGGTGACTTTATGATTATTTGTTCTTGCAATGTTTTTAGCGACACGGATGTCAGGAACGCCGTTGAGAGCGAGCTTTGCCCGCAGACGCTGAGCGCTGTCTATAAATGCCTCGGCTGCAGCCCGAGCTGCGGACGCTGCCTTGCGGCGGTCAGAGCAATTTTGAACGAGAGTGTTGTTGAGCCCGCGGTCGAACAGGAAAGCTGTTGCGCGAGCGATAACGACACCGCCCTGCGTCCTGCGAGATTTAGCAAATCTGTGCCTTCGCTTGAGCCGGACCGCGTTGCGGCTTGCGGCGAGGCCGGAAGGCGCCGGTTGTTTGCCATTATCTAAGGTTGCATCGGGCCGCGCCTTGCCTGCAAAGCCACGAACAATTGCGATTTCCCCGCCTACCGCATTGGGGCATTTTCGCGCAAGCAAAAGCATGCAACAAGACTCTCGGCGCTCGCGTTTGGGACGCGCCGAGGCTTGGCAGCCGCTGCAAACAAGGGATCGGGCAATGGCGAATATTTGGGTGCGCAAACCGATAGCGATGCTCCAGGCAGAAGCGAGCGAAAGCGAGCTCGATCTGGCCAAGGGCCAAGCGCATTTGCGCCGGACACTCTCGCTCGTCAGCGTTGTGGCGCTTGGGATTGGCGGTATTATCGGCGCGGGCATCTTTGTTTTGACCGGCCATGCCGCCGCCGAACATGCCGGGCCAGCCATCAGCCTCTCTTTTGTGCTTGCCGGAATTGTCTGCGCCTTTGCCGGTCTTTGCTATGCCGAAATGGCTTCCGCCGTGCCGGTTGCCGGCAGCGCCTACACTTATGCCTATGCAACCATGGGCGAGTTCATCGCCTGGATCATCGGCTGGGACCTGATCCTCGAATATGCTTTCGGCGCGACGACGGTTGCGATCGGCTGGTCTGGTTATGTCGCAAGCTTTTTGCGCGACCTCGGGATTGTTATACCGGAGAGATTTGCGTCCGCGCCGCTTGACTATGATGCGGCGGCGGCCAGCTTGTCGGCGACGGGCGCCGTGCTCAATCTGCCGGCGATGTTCATCGTGCTCGCGCTCAGCGGCTTACTTATTGCCGGGATCAAGGAATCGGCGCAGGTCAATAACGCGATCGTTGCGCTCAAACTCTCGATCATCGTCATTTTCATCCTTGCAGGAATTTGGTTCGTCAAGACCGCAAACTGGGTGACGCCGGTAAATCCCGCCGGCGCCTTCATTCCGCCGAATGCGGGACCGGGTCACTATGGCTGGAGCGGCATTGTCAGCGGTGCCGCGGTGGTTTTCTTTGCCTATATCGGCTTCGACGCCGTCTCGACGGCGGCTCAGGAAGCCAAAAATCCGCAGCGGGACATGCCGATTGGCATTCTCGGCTCGCTTGCGATCTGCACGCTGCTCTACGTCCTGGTGAGCGTGGTCATAACCGGCATTGTGCCCTTCGACAGGCTGAACGTGCCGGATCCGATCGCCGTCGGCGCCGATGCCATGGGATTTGGCTGGCTTGCCGCCATCATCAAATTTGGCGCGATCCTTGGCTTGAGTTCTGTTATTCTTGTGTTGCTGCTCGGACAGACACGGATCTTTTATTCGATTGCCCGTGACGGCCTGCTGCCGCCCTTTGCGGCAAAAGTGCATACCAAATTTTGCACGCCCTATATCACCACCCTTATCACGGGCGTCGCGGTTGCAATACTCGCGGGTCTCTTCCCAATCGGGCTCGTTGGCAAGCTCGTCAGTCTTGGCACCTTGTTCGCGTTTGCGATGGTCTGCGCCGGCGTTCTCATTTTACGTCTCATCCATCCAGAGATCGAGCGCCCGTTCAAGGCGCCTTTTGTGTTTTACGTGGCGCCGCTCGGTGTTCTTTCCGCCGGATTTTTGATGTTTGGCCTACCCGCCGAAACCTGGGTGAGTTTTGCCGTTTGGCTGGTGATCGGGCTTGCGATTTATTTCCTCTATGGCCGCCACCACAGCCAGCTTACCCGGCATAAAAAGGGGAGGAACTAAGGTGGCCGAAAAGAGACACGGCTCTAGAGCGCGGACTCATGAGCACGTGGCCAACTGTGGATTGAAGCCAACCTGATGAAGGTAAGATAGCTCACAGCGAGCTGACAATTTCCGACATGGCTCGCATACCGGACATATCGCAACGTCATGGAATCGACGAATTTGACCCAGAGCTGACATCGCGCGGTTGGTCCAAACGTCGTGAAAGGGCGGCAAGGAATTTGCCGGCAGTACTGATGTAGCCAAGCCAGCGTCGTGAGTCGTCGACTGCTCTCATGATGTACGCTGAAAATGGCCGTAGCTCACTGTAAGCGTGTTTGGAATCTTGCTGCTGCTCAACCCGGTTGCGGACATTGCCGCGCTGCCGAACTCGAACGTAATCAGGCCCGGCGAGACGTCGGGATTGTCAAAAGTCAGAAGGAAAGTATCGCCGGACCAGTGCGTTAGATGCCCGGGGTAGTTCCGCTCGCCGATTGTCACGTCGAGCGCGCCGCCTTCCCGGATCACCTGCAGCGGTCCGAATAGAGCACTAGCGAAGCGTCCTGTGAGGGCTTCCAGGTCGCGGCCGAGCGGCTTGGCGCTCGGCGGCGGCTTCGGTACATCTACAAGCGCGCGCCATGCTGGCTGCTGGCGGCGCACGTACGCTTGCAGATCCCGCCCCGAGGGGCCGAGCACGCGTTCAAGAAACTCTGCGCGCACTGCCTCCGGGAACACCGTGAGCTGCTTGTTTGCGAACACGGCGATTCCGATGCGCCGCTCGGGAATCAAAGTCACGATTGTCCGCACGCCGTTAAGTGCGCCATTCTTCTCGATCACGCGGTAACGCAGAAAATGGTAGCTCTCGCAGCCCAGTCCTGCGCAATCGTTCGGGTCCTGCAGCGGGCCGCCGATTCCTTGCACCATGCTGGCGGAGAAAATTTGCGTGACGGTCGCCTTCGTCAGCACCTGCCGTCCCTCAAACATGCCGTTTGCCAGCAGCATCCGCATCCAGCGCGCGACGTCCGCTCCGGTCGACACAACCGCGCCAGCCCCGCTAAACCCATCGACGTTCTCGTACGGCATGAGCGAGCCGTCGAAATTGTGTGCTGCGACGCGGTTGTCATCCTTGAACAGCTCCGACTGCGTCGGGCCGGAGCGCGTCATGCCTAGCGGCTGGAAGATCCCGCTCGAAAGCAGTTCCGATGCGCTCATACCAGCCGCGTGCGCAGCACTCTGCTGCCCTAGAAAGATGCCGTAGTTCGAGTAGGCCCACTCTGCGCGGAAACTGTGGTCAAATGGCAGAAAGCGAGCACGGCTCACCAGTTCAACCGGGCCGTACCCGAGTTGTGTCAGCAGGTCGCCCGCATACGCAGGCAGACCGGTCCGATGTGCAAAATAGTCGCGTAATGTCGCGTTCGCCGTCGCGTACGGTTCGGCCAGCACTGTTTCCGGCGAGAACGTATGGACCGGAACATCCCACGCAACCACACCACGATCGACAAGCGTCCCGACCGCCGTAGCCGTAATGAATTTGCTCAATGAAGCAATCTGGAAGCGCGTGTTTTCGTCCACTGCCCCGTTTGCACCTTGTTGGCGGACGCCGTAGCCTTTCAGGAAGACCGTCCCGTCCGCGCTCGATACCGCGACCACAGCGCCCGGCACGCCGTAGTCCCGTAGTGTCGCCTGAACGAATTGATCGAACGAGTGACCCCTCACCCGGCGCGCCAGCGGATCAGCCGCTCGGGCCGATCGCTGCGGGAGCACGGCAAACAGGACAGGCATTAGCGCCGCCGCGCGGCGCGTGATTGTTAACATGGCCGTTGGATGATCCTTGGGCGACACTATATGCTCGGCCCTTGCCTCGCAAGGCATCTGCGCCGAAGCCGCAAAGGCAGCGCATGTCAGCGCTTGCCTTTTACGGCCTCGATCAACTGCTTGAGGCTGAAGGGCTTCGGCAAGAAACTAAAATCCTCGCCCTCGGGCAGGTGCGCGAACGCGTCCTCGGTATATCCGGAGATGAAAATAACCCGCGCGGTAACCCCGCGTTTGCGCAATTCGGCAAACATGCGCGGCCCATCCATCTCCGGCATCATGACATCGGAAACGACAAGATCGATCTTGCCGCCCTGCTCTTCGACGACTTGCAGCGCCTCTAGTCCGGTAGCCGCCTGCAGCACGGTGTAACCGCGCGAGGCCAGCGCGCGGGCGGCAAATGCCCGGACCGCCTCTTCGTCCTCGACCAGCAAAATCGTTCCGTGCCCCGTGAGATCGGCGGCGGCCGCCTTCGCTTGCTCGACGGGTTGGACGGCAGCCGATTCATCTGGAACATAGCGCGGCAAAAGAATCGAAAAAGTTGTCCCCTTGCCGACGGTGCTCGAACAAAAAACGTAGCCTCCAGTTTGCTTGACGATGCCGTAAACGGTTGCAAGGCCAAGACCGGTTCCCTTGCCAACATCTTTGGTGGTAAAAAACGGTTCAAAAATCTTGTCTTTCGCTTCGGGCGGAATCCCGTAACCGAAATCTTCGACTTCGATTGCGACATAATCCTCAGGAACAAGCGACGGCTCGTTGAAGGTGCCGCAGTCCCGGGTCATGACATTACGCGTGCGCAGGATAATCTTGCCGCCCTCAGGCATCGCATCGCGCGAATTGACGATCAGATTGATGAGGACCTGCTCAAACTGATTGAGATCCGCCTTAACAAGCCAGAGATCGCGTCCATGACGCAGCTCGAGGGTGATTTTTTCGCCAACAAGCCGTTTCATCATTTCTTGCAGATCGGAGAGCAGGTCTCCTAATTGCAGCACCTGCGGCCGCAAGGTTTGACGCCGGGAAAAGGCCAGCAGCTGGCGCACGAGCGAGGCCGCGCGATTGGCGTTTTGCTTAATCTGATTAATATCTTGAAACGACGGATCGGTCGGGCGGTGATTGGCAAGGAGCAAATCGCAATGGCCGAGGATCGCGGTCAAGACATTGTTGAAATCATGCGCCACACCGCCGGCAAGCTGGCCGATCGCTTGCATCTTATTCGGTTGCGCGAAATTGCTCTGCAGAGCCCGCTGCTCCGTGGTGTCCAGCGCGTAAATCGTGGCGCCGTTTCCGGCCTCTTCGCTTGCCGGCGCGAAGAACAGCCGCGCCGACCGGTCCCCCTTGCCCGCAAGGCCCACATCGACGGGCGGGATATCGAGACCGAAATGAAAGGAAGCGCCAAGCGCGGCATCGACGGTGGCATGATCCCTGGTCAAAATTCCCGAAAAGATCGAACACGCCGCGGCATCGGCAGATTTTAAGGCCTCAGGCATGAGGCGGGCGAAAGCCGCATTCCAACGCCGAATTTGTCCGCTCCTGTCTAGGACTGCGACCGCCATGGGCATTGACGCGAATAAGCCCGCAAGGCGCCCTTCGCCAACATAAAGATTTGCCACCTTTCCCTCGCCGGTCCCGCGCTTAAGTACAAGCGTGCGCGATGCCGAAGCCCTGCCGTCTTGTCCAAACGAAACGCGGTGGACCAGGCGCACCGGAAGGCATTGCTTATTCCGGCAGCGTAAATTGGTGTCGAATTGCTCGGTGCGGACTTCGCCAGCGCCGCCAGAAACGGAAGCGATAAGCGTCGCACAATCGCTCGCCGCGAAGTCCGTAAACTTAAGATTGCCTGACTCGGCGTCCGCCAGTTCGTACCCAAGCCAACCGGCAAGCGTGGCATTCATATAAGAAATGCCTCCAGTTGGGCTAAGGGAAAAAAATCCCGCAGGTGCATGGTCCAAAAAATCGATTGCTTGGCGCAAATCCTGAAAGACATTTTCCTGTCCTTGCCGCTCGCGCGAAATATCGGCGATGGACCACAGGCTGGCATGCGCAGCGCCCGCCAATGGCAGCGGCTTCACCTCGATCTTGTACCAGCCAGCTTCGCTCTTGCCAGCAAGCTTCGGAGAGACACGTATCTCTTCTGTCGCGGACTTGTTTTCGCGTGCGGCTTGGGTCAGCCTGTAGATGGCCTGGGAAGCCTCCGGCGATTCGGCAAATAGCCTCTCGACCGGCGGGACGTACGAAAGTCCTCTTGCGTTCGAAAGGATAAAATAGGCCTCGTTCGCATATAGAATTTTGCCTTCCGAGCCGGTCACGATGAGCCCGTCGCTGCTCCCATCGCAAATCTCTTTGCTGACGTCGTTTTTCGTCAATTGAGCGGAAAACCGGAAAACGCCAGTTGCAAAGAAGAAAAAACCGCAAATACCCGCGATCGCGAAGAGGGCAAACAAGGCAACGGCGATCTTCGCGCTTGCCTCATCGGGAAGAAAGGAGAAAGCCGCAGCTGCTGCTGTCAATAGTGCGGCCAAGATCAGGGCCAGGGCCAGGGCCAGGTTCACGCTGCGCCCTGCCCCTTGAAAATCCGCGTAAGCCTGCCGCTCGCTCATAAAAATTCACCCTGTTAAAAACAAAGCTGTTCCAATCACATGTGGTAACGGCGTCGCACGCCTTTCGCTTTGCGTCTTGCGCCGGGGGCCCAAATACGCTATGGGCTGCCGCGGCGCCTTCGCGCAAATCTCTTAACAAAAATTTACTCAGCCCGTTGCCGCCAAATCCACCTCTTTGGAGCGCGCTGCGCCGCTTCTTTCAGGAAGGAGCTGGCGGCGTTTCGATTATTCCGGCACGGGCGATTTGTGCCAGCTCTGCCCGTAAGAGCACTTAGGCAATTTTTATCCGCCCCTGCTACCGTAACAAATATATAGATTTTTGACTATTTTCATTAACCAAATGCTAGCCGGCGCGCCGTAGAGCGGTAACGAGCCAAAAAGACAGGAACCGGTTTTGCGCTCGCACAAGCGACGAGCGAAGAGTCGAGGGCAAGGGGGCGATTGGATGATAAGGCGTCTTGCTGTCTTTATTCTGCCGCTGATTTTTTCTCCCAAAATTGAGGAGTTCAAAATTGAAAGAATTTTTTCTCGCCGCGAACCCTTTCACTCTTGCGGCCGCGGCAATTGCCTTGGTTGCGGCATCTGCGCTGATTGTTTTCGTTAACCGCTCCGTATTTGGACGCCGTCTCCGGCTGCCCCGCAACGGCAGAACGCGGCCGGTACGGCTCGGAATTGTCGATGCTTTCGCCCTCGACCGAAGGCGCCAGCTTGTTATTGTGCGGCGCGACAACATCGAACATCTTCTCATGATCGGCGGCCCCAACGATCTTGTGATCGAATCCCAATTCATACGGGCCGAAAGCCACGAGCAACGCGGCTATCGCGACGGCAAATTTCGCGACAAGGAGCTGCGTGAGAAAGAGTTGCGCGAACCGCCGCTAATCCCTGCTTCGCTAGCTCTGGCGCAGGCGGACTTGCCGGCCTCGTCCGGGCACAAAGCGCCGTCTCCGCAGGCCGCCCCAGCCGCGCGCGAAGCGCTTCCTTTAGAATTACTCGCAGCTGTCGAGCAGAAACCGGTATTGCGTCCGGACGCACGCAAAAGCGAGGATTTGGACCAAGACGACGATGCGAGGAAAAGTCACCTTGCCTTTGCGGAGCCGCTCCGAACTCATGCTCCGGCTTTCGTTTTGCCCGCGGCGAGGCCTGCGCCTTCTTCGATTAGAGAAAGACGCGGCCCGCTCGAACCTTCGTCCGGACAAAGAATTCCGGTAAAGCAGACCGCTCCATTGCCTGCCGGAGCGCCGAAGAAGCCCGAGTCGCCAACAAATCCGGTGGCAAGAGCGCCGCGTGCTCCCGTCACCACACCGGTCTTGCGGCCCTCTGAACGGCGCCAAGCGCAAGACTCCGGCTTCCAATCGGCGCCATCGCGCGCGGCCGAGCCGCGGCCAGACGATTCAACCATAACAGCGTCATCCAGAGGCCCGGACCCTTGCGCGGGGCTGCACGACGCTGACGCGGCGGCGCTTCCCGCGTCATTGCAAGCAAATGCAGATGCCGCGGCTTCCGCAACCAGCGGTCCTGCTGCAGCAACTCCAGAGAATGAAAGGCCGCAACGGGCTGATCCGCTCGAGTTGGAAATGGCAAGGCTCCTTGGGCGAGCGCCTCTGGCAAAAGCATGATCCCGAAGTGTTGCCGAATGGTGGGCTAACCATGTCGCAAGGCGAACGAGGGAGATTGTTTTGTAGCGCTTTGCGTTAGCCGTTATGCGCGGTGACAGGCGCCTTTGGGTAAATCGACAAATTGTTTTTGTCGAACGAGCGCACCTGCGCCTGGTTCAAACTGGCTCGACCAGCAGGGGCAGCCCGCCCTTGGGGCGCGTCGCGACGCTCACATCGAGAGTCACGCGATGGCCCGGCACTGCTTTGAATCGAAACTCCCGAACAAGTGTCGCGAGAATCGCCGTCATTTCCAGCATCGCGAAACCCATCCCAATACAAATGCGCGGCCCGGCGCCGAAGGGCAGATAGGCGCAGCGATGGCGAGCCTTAACCTTTTCGGGAAGGAAACGGTCTGGGTCGAAGGCGTTTGGCTCCTCCCAGAGTTTCTCATGTCGATGCAGGCACCAGCTCGCGGCAAAGACCGGTTCGCGCTTTGAAATTTTGTAAGGCCCAAGTGTCGTGTCTTCGCGTGGCTGGCGCCCGATTGCCGCCGCTGGCGGAAAGAGACGCATCGATTCTTGAATGACCCGCCGCGTGAAGGCGAGCTTTTCGACCTCATCGGACCCGATCTCGCGAATGCCAGCGACTTGCGCCACCTCTTCGCGCAACCGGTCTTGCGAGGCTTGGTCCTTGGCCAAAAACCAAAGGCTCCAACCAAGCGCCACCGCCGAGGTCTCATGGCCGGCGACCAGGAATGAATAAAGGTTTGCAGTAAGTTCGGCATCGGTCATAGCACGCCCGGTTTCGGGATCCTTCGCGGACAGCAGCAGACCCAGAATATCGCGTTGACCCGTACCGTTGGCGCGGCGCGCGGCGACGGCCCTCACGATTTCGCCGTAAAGATAGTCGGCCGCGGCGCGCGCCTTGAAGTAGCCGGGATGCGGCGTCCAGTCCGGCAAGTTGAGCAGGGCAATCGTCCGCCGCCAGCCCACGCTCGCGAGCGTCAGCCTCAGCTCCGCGAGAAATTTGTCGCGATTGAGCGAGCCCGCCTCTCCGAGCGCGGTGCGTTCGATCACCGCCAAAGTCGCGTGCGACATCGCGTCCATCACGTCAATCGGCCCGGCGGTACGAGATTTACGCAACGCGTCGGCTTGCGCCCTGGCGCATTGCGCGAAAATAGGAACCAGCGCCAAAAGGTTGTCGTGCCGGAAGGCTGGCGCCACGGCGCGTCTTTGCCACTTCCAGTTCGCTCCCTCAGCAAAGAACAGACTTTCTCGATTGACCGGCGCGGACAGCGAGCGGACCGTCACCTTGTCGCGCGGGAAAAATTCCGCGCGCGAAACCAGCATCTCGTCGATGCAATCGGGATCGGTCAAGAAGATCGTTTTCGGGACAAGCGGCCATAGTCCCGGCAAAACCGTGAGTCCCTCGCGATAGGCGGAGGGCGGCAAGTTTTCGAGTATATTTCGCACACCGGCCCGGTACGAAGGCCGGCTTCGCGGTTGAAAGGGGGTGAAGTCGGGATCGTGAAACATGGGTGAATCTCTTACGGTCCTAGCAAGTCAACCATGGCGAACCGGCTGCTATCTATACCGCGGAAATCCTCGCTTGAGTCGATACAAAATTGTTGCTCGAATCCCAACACATGAATCGCGGTGATCGGTGTCTAAAGTTATTGACCCTGCAGCCCGGCAGCCGAATCGGCCTCGGGTAGAAAAAACGTGCCGCGGCGGCGCGATCGAACTTTCTCAAAAGCAGTGGGTATCAATCCTCGCGATGAATTCGTTCGCGGCGTTCGTGGCGCTCCTGCGCCTCGACCGAGAGAGTTGCGATTGGGCGCGCTTCGAGCCGCTTTACGCTGATCGGTTCTCCTGTTTCTTCGCAATAGCCATAAGTTCCGGCCTCAAGCCGGTCGAGAGCGGCATCGATTTTCGCGATGAGCTTGCGCTGCCGGTCGCGCGCGCGCAGCTCGATCGAGCGGTCGGTTTCCGAAGAAGCGCGGTCGGCGAGATCGGAATGGTTCTCATTTTCTCTCTGCAACGAGAAGAGCGTTTCCTGGCTCTCCCGTAATATCTCTTCTTTCCAGGCCGTCAATTTACGCCGAAAATAATCCCTCTGGCGCTCATTCATAAAAATTTCATCTTCGGACGGTTTGTAGCCGCCTTCGGTCTCCGCGACAGGCACTAGCGCGACTCCCAAATCCCAAACCGCCGCCCTTATAGCGATTGCTTTCATGCGATACAATCATGCTGTCGCATGCCTATGGCAGCAGACCATTGTGCCCGCCAGGCTTCGTAAAACTATCGGCCCACGAGCTTCAGGCAGAAGGTACGATATCGAGAAGAGCCGCGATTGGGTCTGATGTGACACCGAGAGGCGATAGAAACGGCCGTTCATGCGCCGCGATGAGCCCGATCACGACGATGGTACTGGCAGTAAAAATGACCATCGCAGCAAATTGGGCGCGCGCCTCATTGAGATGCACCGAGGCAACGCTAATCTGCGCCATGAGGGCCATCATAAGCACGCATGCCCATTTGTCGCTTTCGGTAAAATCCGAGCTCAACGTCAGCCGCTCGATCCGCGCCTCCCTAATCTTTAAAGCTGTATCAAGCAGCATCCGGTCGAGCGCATAGTTTGCGGCCATCGGATCCGATTTCGCGATGACTTGCAACAATTCGTCTTGTGCGTCCTCCGCTTCCGAGGCAGGCTCGCCATCGCGCATCGACGGCCATTCAAGGTCCACAACCGCGATCGCATATGCCAGGATCGCGCGGTCAATCGGCTCATGTGGCTTGCCCAAGGCTTTGGCAAGGGCATGGAGGGAGATGAGATTGGTGGCTTCCACGCGCACCGCGGTCGACGCCCTTCGGCTGCGATCCCAGACGTCGTTGGCGAGAAAGCCGATGAGAATAGCAAATATAGTAACGATGGCGGCGACGAAGGGTGCCACGACACCTTGGAGCTTTCGTACCCACGGCCCCGTAGCCGCGCTGAAAGAAAGCCACAATAGCAGCAGCGCCGACGTGCAATAAACCGTTGTCATAAGCGACATCGACTCCCAAAGCGGGAGGGACAGCCAAGCGCCGATCAATTTCTCAACACTCGTCACTGCCAGCCGTCCTCATGCCAGCAAAGCGATGTTAGCCGCGGCAAACCGTGCCTGTGGCTCTGGCCAATGCAGCGTTCAACGGCCGAGGCGCGCTACTGGCAGATGCGAACGGGTTGGACGATATATCCATAGCCGTCCCACACAGTCCGGCGCTCATACCAGCATGCGGGAGCCGGGACATAGACCGGCGCCGGCGCATAATAGGGGGGATAATAGTAATAGTAGGGAGGCCGGGCGATGGCGCTGCCTAACACAGTGCCCGCCGCCAGTCCGCCGAGCAAGCCGACGGCGAGGTCGCCGCCGCCAGCAGCCGCGGGTGTTGCCATGAGGCCAGAGCAGATTGCAAGCGCGACAAGACCGCTAGCTAGGCACTTCCGGTACAGAGAAGGAACATAGGGTCTCATGGGATGCATCCTCGAATTTTTTTGAAATCTCAATTCAGGCGGGCGTCACAATCGCAGAATTTTGGGGCGTAACGATGTCCAGGCCAAGAAATGACCCAGAGGCCCCACAGCTATGTTTCTTTTGGGATTCGTATAAGCTCGTTCATTTCTCTACAAATAGTTAAACTTTGCTGATCTTTGCTCGGCGCGCTCGATTGGGCGGAAAGATGCCAAATTGCGTCGCCGAGCTGACCAGAAACTGGTGGAGAATTGGGTGATTTCCGCCTGTGTGGCTTTGGCTGTCCATAATATTCGAACAAAAACAATTCACTATACGACTGATAAAATATGCGAAAAAATCACTACGCCCCTTGATTTTTGTGAGTTGTGCGTGTATGTTGTTGCGGTGCGGCAAGACTTTTGCCGCCGATGCCCTCCTTGGGCGTTTCCTCCCTAGACTTGGGCCGCTTGTGGCAACACGAGCGGCCTCTTTCTTTTCGCCCGCTGCTGTTCCCCTGCGCCAGGCCCGCTCGCCGAGGCTCCTTCACGGTATAGGCGCCGATAGATAACTGCTGGCTACTCCGCCGCCGCTCTGTGGCGGTCATGGCGACCGGCCACTGCCTCGACGAGGACCGAGGCAGCCTTGGCCAGATCATTGGCAACAGTTTCGAAATTTTCGCCTCTACACAGTCCGCTTTCATCCATATAAAGAGCGCGGCTCACCTCGATTTGCATCGCATGGCAATCATTTGCGGGATTGCCATAATGCTCCGTAATATAGCCGCCTGCGTAAGGCTTATTGCGCTGCACAAGATAGCCGCGGCAGCGCAGTTCCTGTTCGACAACATCGACAAAATCTATGCTGCAGCTCGTGCCGAAGCGATCGCCGACGACAATGTCGGGCTTGCCCGGCGAGTTCAGGTCGCCAAAAAGTGGCGTGTATCCGGCGCGCCTTATGTTTGAGGGCATGGAATGGCAATCTACGAGCACAGCTATGCCGAAAACGCGCCGCGCGCGTTCGATAAGCTTGGCAAGGCAAGCATGATAAGGCTTGTACAGCTTCTCGATTCGTTCAATCGCCTCTTCGACCGGCATGCGGCGGGCGTAGATCTCCTGCGCCTGCGTCGCGACCCGGGGGATGGTTCCAAGCCCGCCCGCGACGCGCAGCGACCTCGTATTGGCATAAGGCGGCAATATCCCATCGAACATGCGCGGATCAAGCTCAAAGGGCTCGCGATTGAGATCGAGATAGACGCGGGGAAAACGTGCCTCAATGAGCGGCGCACCGAGTGCGGCCGCGCCGCCAAACAAGAGATCGACGAAAGAATCTTCCGAACGGCGAAGTACAGCTTCCTCTAGCCTTGCCGTCTCAAGAAACCGGCGCGGATAGACATTGCCCGAGTGCGGCGAAGAAAAAATTAAGGGACAGGCGAGACGCGCGGGTTCCAGAACCTCGAATGGCGGGTCGAGCTCGGGCTCATGCGGACCATAGCCCTCCAACACTTGATCTTGCAGGGAATTTGGCCGCAATCTAAACATCTTCCCCAAGCGGTTGCGATGGCGCTTGCCTAAGGGCCAAAGGGAAGCTCGCCAGTCTGAACCGGGCATCCATGTCTATCCGTATCTGCCGTGGAACGCATTGTCCCGCATAAAATAATTAACGGACAAAGGAAATTCTGTCATTTTTCACTCGATTTTTACCCGCCCGGCGTCTTTATGTAAAAGTGACGAGGCACACCATGAATATGAACGAACCGCCGAATTCAATCAATTCCAAGATTCTTCTGGCGGAAGATGATCAAGACATGCGCCGGTTTCTCAGCAAGGCGCTCAGGAACGCGGGGTTTGATGTCGCCTCCTTCGACAATGGCAAAGCTGCTTACCAGAGACTGCGCGAAGAACCCTTCGAATTGCTCCTGACGGATATTGTCATGCCGGAGATGGACGGCATTGAACTCGCGCGAAAGGCGACCGAACTCGACCCCGACATCAAAGTGATGTTCATCACCGGCTTTGCGGCGGTCGCGCTCAACCCGGACAATAATGCGCCGCAGCAGGCCAAGGTGTTGTCCAAGCCCTTTCATCTCAAAGAGCTGGTCAACGAGGTCCAGCGCCTGCTTGCCGCCTGAGCGCGCCGCTCTGCTAGGCGTGTCGCAGATGAGGTAACGCCTTGGTCAACATCGCTGCCCGCGCCTTGTGCCTCGTTCCTTTCTGCCTTGCCGCTTGGCTCGCCCTCTGCGCCGCAACCGCAGCCAAGGCGGAAAACTTTTCGGCTTGTCTCGAAGGCTTTCGCGGTGCAGCGCTCGGTTCCGGCGTCGATGGCGCGACGTTCGACAAAGCCACGCGCGGGCTTGCTCCCAATCCCGACGTGCTCGCGATGGCAGAAGTGCAGCCCGAGTTCAAGACGCCTATATGGGACTATCTTGCGGGCCTCGTCGACGAGGAACGCGTCAACGACGGCCGGGCGATGATGGCGCGCTGGAGCGAGGTGCTCGCCACCGCCGAAAGCCGTTTTGGCGTCGATAAGGCCACGATCACCGCCGTCTGGGGCGTCGAATCGGATTTCGGCCGAAGCTTTGGAACCCGCCCCGTCGTTCAATCGCTCGCAACACTTGCCTGCTCCTCAAACCGGCGCGCGAGCTATTTCCGCTCGGAACTCTTTGCGGCGCTAAAAATCATTCAGCATGGCGATGTCGATCCCGCGCAATTCAACGGTTCCTGGGCTGGCGCCTTCGGCCACACCCAATTCATGCCCTCGACTTTTTTGCGGACCGCCGTCGATCTCGATGGCGACGGCCGCAAGGACCTCATCAATTCCGTCCCGGACGCGCTTGGCTCGACCGCCGCCTATCTACACAAAAGCGGCTGGGTAAAGGGCGCCGAATGGGGCTTTGAGGTCCGATTGCCCGCGCATTATACAGGCCCGTCCGGGCGAAGCCGCAAGGAGCCGATGGCCGCCTGGGCCACGCGGGGCCTGACAAGGATCGACGGAAGCCCGCTCGGGCAAGGGCCCAATGCGGGCCTGCTTTTGCCTGCGGGCGCCAATGGTCCAGCCTTTCTCGTCACCCGCAATTTCGATGCGATCTATTCCTACAATGCCGCAGAATCCTATGCGCTGGCGATCTCGATTCTGTCCGACCGGCTGCGCGGGCGCCATGGCATCGTTGCCGCCTGGCCCACAAACGATCCCGGCCTCTCTCGCGCGGAGCGCAAAGAACTGCAAACGCTTCTCATGCGGCGCGGCTATGATCTCGACGGCAAGGCGGACGGCGTCATCGGCACGAAGACCCGCCAGGCGATCTTAGATTTTCAATCAAAGTCCGGCCTGCGCCAGGATGGCCGCGCCTCGGTCTCCGTGCTTTCCGCGCTTCGCGCCCGCTGACAGCGGCGAAGCGTTTTTACTTAGATCACATTTTTAGAATCATTCCAAAAATGTTTCACGTGAAACATTTTCGTCCGATTCGGGCCCAACCTTACAAGGCGTGAGACGGCGCTTCCCTTCGATCTCGTAAGATCGTGCGAATTTATGGTGCTATCGGAATCGGGCGAGGATGCCCGCTTCAAAGGCCCGGTCCGGCGCCAAAAGGCACCAAAAATGTAAGATTCGCTGAGGGGGGCGATGTCGCCTCCGAATGGCGAGGCCGCCCTTGGCGAGCTTGAGCCCTACGTGAGGGATGGGTCGCCGCTCTCAGCGCGCGTTAAGTCCACAAAATCTAATAACGTACAAAGCAGAGCGTCTTTTTTTGCTTAGCGACGCGTCACCGACGCGTCTGGTGACCGATTTTCGCTTTGCCGTTGCGCGGAGCGCGGCGCACCAGAAATGGTCACCAGGTGTCAATATCGCGATCTGATTGAGACACGACGCCACTTAACGCTTTAGTTTCAATCCAGCATAGTCCAATTCACGTATGAGCTCATTCTGCCATTTTCCGTCTGGCGCAAAACGTATGGTGACAATGCCTGAGATGTTGGACGGAATCTCAACGCCATCTTGGAGGAGCGAGCATACTCGACCTCGTCCGAGCTTGGCCATGAAATAGCCCATCTCCATGATGGTATTCTGACGAGCTCGTGGATGGAAATTTGCGTCAGTAGCGGTTTCGGCTCGGCCGATGTCGTCCGCCGTAAGGAGTATAATGGCAAAACCGACGTCGCCGTATTGCTCAAACTTCTCAAAAATTGTGCGGCCGGCATTCGGTTGTTCAGCTAGAATGATGGGCTGGAGACCTCTGCTTTCCAAGAAACACCTGACCTCGTCCTTTGCTTTTTCATTATGGCCATGCGAGACAAACACCTTTGTTGGATCGCCAGGCTCGGGAAGTTTCCGTCCGCCGGCATACGCGGTTCCACCTGGACCAAATTGTTTGAGGATATCTTTGGTATATTGATAGGGATCGCTCATTTTCTATCCTCGCTAGCGCGCCGGTCGAAATTCCCGGTTACGCCGATCCCGATTATCATACCATAGAATTAGGATCCTATCGCACCAGCCTTCCTGCAGTTGTGAAGACATGAGCTACGATACTTGGCGTCAGGTACAAGTTCTCGCGGGAAAGTCAGGTGTCTTGTGCAGCAACATCAAGATAAATGCGGCTCCCTTGGCCGCGGGGGGAGACATCGCAATAGCAGCAAACATGCTGGGGCGTTCACGAACGAGGTCAACGCTCAGACCGGAAAGCATATCACCGGAATCGCGCCTCAGGTGCTGCTGGTGGACGCGGCATCCCTGATCAGCCAGCTTCGATAATCGGCTCAACCAGCATGATCTGCGACTTTTAGGACCAAGTGTCCCACCTCAAAACGGGTTCCACGTCGCGCTGGGCGTGAATTTCAGATAGCTGACATTGAGCCCGAGCCGCGCGCCGATCCCGATCGGAACCACATAAACGCCGTCGTTGACGAGCGCCGTCATGCCAAAGCCGCCGACGAGATAGGCCGAGCCATCGACGCCGCCATAGCGGCGAAAGATCGCATCCGTCGAAGGCAGATTGTAGACGAGCTCATGGTGCGGTCGCCGTCGGCCCCGGCACCCAGGCCCAGCGAGAGCCCTTGCCAAAACACTTTTAGATCCCCGGCGTTGCGCGTGTACATCGTGCCTTCGCCATAGCGCAGGCCGCTAGCGGCAAAATTCATCTCCCAAACAAGCAAGAGCGATGAATTGACATCAACGATTACATTGATTATTTTGCTATCAAAGGCAGGCGATTTCCATGAGCAGCATCACGATCCGTAATCTCGATCCGGGGATCAAGGAGCGCCTGCGTGTCCGCGCGGCGGAGCACGGTCACTCCATGGAGGCCGAGGCGCGGCGCATCCTGCAAATGGCACTTGTAAGCGCGGGGCGCCCAAAAAACCCAAACCTTTATGAGCGAGTCCATGCGCGCTTCGCGCCGCTTGGCGGTATCGAACTCGACCTGTCCACGCGCGAGGCCGCGCGCGAACCGCCCCGCTTCGATTGATGTTCCTCCTGGATACAAACATTCTCTCCGCCATGATGGGTCCAAAGCCCGTGCCTGAGGTGGCGGCGTTCATATCCGGGCAACCCGCCGAGCAGCTATTCACCGCTACGATCTGTCAGGCGGAGATCCTTTCCGGGATTGCGATCCTGCCGGAAGGCCGGCGCCGCCTTGGCCTTGAGGCCGCGGCGCGGGCCATGTTCTTGGAAGACTTTGAGGGGCGCGTACTCCCCTTTGATAGCGAGGCGGCCATTGCCTACGCGGATATTTTTGCCGCCCGCAAACGAGCGGGAAGGCCAGCAGCCACCGCCGATCTCATGATTGCCGCAATCGCCCATTGCCGCAATGCGGGCGTCGTCACCCGCAACGCCGCTGACTTTGAAGCGTGCAACGTTACAGTCGTCAATCCGTGGGAACAATAGTCCGCGCCCGACTGGGATTGTGCGAGCGGAATTTGCGTGTTGCTAACCTCCCCTTTGTGCTGGCGCCGTCATGCCGAAGACTGTTAGGGCGAGTTGGATGACCATGGCCGAGCTGGTACCGGGGCCGCGGCAAGTTTAAGAGAAAGCCCGACAAAGCATTGCCGATCGCGGTGCCATCCGCATTCTTAGAAAGAACCGCGCGCGATTTATTGCCAATCCACTTGAGTTCCTTATGCCCGAAAAAATTCCAGTTACCGTGCTCACGGGCTATCTCGGCGCGGGCAAGACGACGCTTTTAAATCGCATCCTTTCGGAGGATCACGGCCAAAAATTTGCGGTCATCGTGAACGAGTTTGGCGATATCGGCATCGACAATGATCTAATCGTCGGCGCCGACGAGGAAGTGTTTGAGATGAACAATGGCTGCGTCTGCTGCACCGTGCGCGGCGATCTCATCCGGATCATCGAGGGTCTCATCAAGCGCCGGGGCAAATTTGACGCGATCCTTGTCGAGACTACGGGCCTGGCCGACCCCGCTCCCGTCGCGCAGACTTTTTTTGCCGACGCAGATGTGCGCAGTGCCACAAGGCTCGACGCCGTGGTCACCGTTGCGGATGCTAAATGGCTCAGCGCCCGGCTGAAGGATGCGCCGGAAGCCAAGAACCAGATCGCATTCGCCGATGTGATCCTTCTCAATAAGATCGATCTTGTTAGCACGGACGAAGTCAGCGAAATCGAGGCGCGCATTCGCGCGATAAACCCTTATGCCAAGCTGCATAAGACTGAAAACTGCGCGCTCCCGCTTGACGCCGTGCTCGGCCGTAACGCCTTTGACCTCGATCGCGTCCTGGAACTGGAGCCCGAATTTCTCAACACCGAGGACCCTCATGATCATGAGCATCATGGACACGAGCACCATGAGGCGCAAGGCCTAAAACATTATCATGACGAAGAGATGCAAGCGGTGGCGCTATCCGTCGACGGCGACGTCGATCCGCAAAAATTCCTGGCGTGGCTGCAAGACTATGTCGCGCGGGACGGAGCTTCGATTTTGCGTCTGAAGGGCATCGTTGCGTTTAAAGACGAGCCGAAGCGTTTTGTTGTTCAAGGGGTTCACATGTTGCTTGAGGGCGATCTTCAGCGTGAATGGCGGCAAGGCGAAAAGCGGGTAAGCAAACTCGTCTTGATCGGGCGCAAATTGCCGAAAGACGTCATCCGGCAGGGATTTTTGAATTGCGCAGCGTAACCCACATTACACGGCATCATGCCCGCCCCCGCGCTTGCCGCCCATTTTACACCGCTTGATGCCGGTGCTCCCGTCGCTGCAGCCGGCTTTCTTGGGCTCGTTCCAGCGCTTGCGCTCGACGATGGAGATGTGCTGCTCGTAGGGCCCAATGGTCCGCTTCGCGTTGCGGCGCATCCAGGCGGTGCCATTCTCGTTGCCGCAGCAGCAGGAGGCAAGTTCATCACCGGCGGCGGCGACGGCCGCGTAGTCGCCGTCTCGGACGATGGCTCTACCCGAGAAATCGCCGATGAAAAAGGCAAATGGATCGATGCGCTTGCCGCGCGTGAGGATGGCGCGATCGCTTGGTCCTGCGGCAAGTATGTGCGAGCCCGCGATCCCTCCGGAAGCGTCAAGACCGTTGCGGCACCTTCGAGCGTGCGCGGCCTCGCCTTTATGCCGAAAGGCTACCGGATCGCATTCTCCCATTACGATGGCGCAAGTCTGTGGTTCCCGAATACCGCGGCATCCTTGGACCGCTTCGAATGGAAGGGGTCGCATCTTGGCTTGGCTCCGTCTCCAGACGGGCGATTCATCGTGACCGCAATGCAGGAAAACGAACTGCATGGCTGGCGCATCGCAGACAAGACCGACATGCGCATGCGCGGCTATCCTGCAAAAACGCGTTCCTTGTCGTGGTCAAGCGACAGCCATTGGCTTGCAACATCGGGCGCCAACGTCGCTGTTATGTGGCCATTCCGGGACAAGGATGGGGCACTCGGCAAGGCTCCGCTCGAATGCGGCGCGCGCGACGTAAAGATCACCCATGTTGCGTTCCATCCCAAATTACCCATGCTGGCGCAGGGTTATGAAGATGGGCTTTTGTTGCTTTGCCGGATCCTCGACGGGGCCGAAATCATCCTGCGCTCTTCGCAAATGTCGGCGGCGGCGGCGATCACGGCCCTTTCTTGGGATCATTCAGGCGGCAGGCTATTGTTTGGCGCCGCGGATGGGACTGCCGGTTTCTTAAACATGTCAGGCTTGAATCCAAATCCATGATTCCAAGCGGACAGAAGCGGCAAATGCTACGCGCCCTTGCCGTTAATTCGGCAGCCAGCCCAAGGAGACGCAGAGGAACAGAAAAATTCCCATCACCCCCCGGTAGACGGCAAACGGCCATGCCGAATAGCGTTCGAGGATTCGCAATAAGCCCCAAATCGCGGCAAACGCCGAAAGCGACGCGATCAAGAGGCCAAACGCCAGGACCGACCAGGCATAAAGGTCGAGATGCGCGCGGAATAATTCCCAAATCTCCTTAAGACCCGCGCCGGCGATCGCTGGAACACCCAAAAGAAATGAAAACCGTGCAGCCTCATCGCGCTTGAGATCCCTGAACAAAGCCGCGGTCAATGTCGAGCCTGATCGCGACACTCCGGGAATGAGAGCGCCGGCTTGGGCGAGCCCTATGATCAGCGCGTCAGTCAACGTCGCATCGTCGATTGTCCGCTTGTGTCTGGAGTAGAGCTCGGAAATCGCGAAGAGACCTGACATGACGACGCAGGCGATGGCGATCACGGTCAAGCTGCGCAGGGGCGATTGGCAAGCGTTAAGGACGGGTGCCAACAGCATCCCGGCCACGACAATCGGAATTGTCGCGAGAACAATCCAAACCACGAATCGGAAGTTCCAATCCCTGAAATCGAGCCGCCGCGCCGCGTCAAGCGCACCTAATCCGATGCCACGCACGTCTGCCCAATAGTAGCTGACGACGGCGGCTAGCGCCGCGACCTGCATCGCCGCGGAAAAGGCAGATCCGGGGTCGCGCCAGCCGAGGAAGGCCGGAACAATCCGCAGATGCGCAGTCGAAGAAATTGGCAGAAGCTCGGTGATGCCCTGGACGACGCCAAGCACGCCGACTTTTGCGTAGCCGAGAGCGACAAACCCGGTATCGAGCCCTTGAGTGCAGGCAGAGGCCATAAATAGGTTCCTGGTAAGCTCTCCTCAATTTGCCGCCGAAAGTGGCAAATTCGCGCCCGACTTGCGCAGATTTTACCGTAAAGATCAAGCCGCCGCCCTCCCTGTTGCCGGCGCTGTTGCGGCTTTGAATAATTCACCGCTTATTGCTTTTAGCACTAATCAAATTTTTAACGATTTGTTTAGCAACCGATTCATACACATTAACACGATATTAGCTACGATATAATTTACAATACTTACACTTCGACGTTTGAAATGCTATATCCTGATTTATACTTATTTTTACTATGGATAAACTGTCATAAGCAATGTGGACTTTCCTATTTTGGCCAGATTTACGATGCTTGATCCATGAGAATTTACTGGTCCCCCGCTATTGAATCTTTGAACAGGATCACAGCATGATGCGCAAATTTCTGCTTCCCGCGGCGTTCCTGGCCGCGGCCGCGCCGGCCGTAGCGGCCGATATTCCTTCCCCCCCGCCACCTCCCTATACGCCGCCGCCTCTCTTTACATGGACCGGTCTCTACCTCGGCGGCCAAATCGGCTATGCTTGGGGAACGGATACGGTGACCGTTCATCCGTTCGGCTTCGGGACAGATTTTACTCCGAATGGCGTCGTCGGCGGAGGCCACATCGGCTACAATCTGCAGCTCAGTCAAATCGTCGCCGGGCTTGAAGGAGATATCGAGGGGACAGGCATCAGCCGGACCTTCAGTCCGGGGGGCGCAATCTACAATACGAGCGTGTCCGCGCAGGGCTCAATTCGCGCGCGGCTCGGTCTTGCTTTCGACCGTGCCCTTCTTTACGCGACGGGCGGCGCCGAATTCGCCGGCTTCGATACAACGGTCAGCGCAATTCTATCCGATCAAACTTCACACACTCGCGCCGGCTGGACGGTCGGTGGCGGCGTCGAATATGCCGTTACCCCCAACTGGTCAATTCGCGCCGAATACCGCTATGCCGATTTTGGCAGCTTCACGCAGGCGACGCCGCTCGCATTCGGCTTTATTTCATCGGTCAATCATCACGAGACCGAAAACGCTGTCCGTGCCGGATTCAGCTACAAGTTCGATCCGTTTGGCCCGCCGCGATATTAGAATAGTTCGCGACGTTGCTTCGGGGAGTCGAACGTCAATCCCGAACCATGCCCTGAAAGACTGATCCGGTTAAATTCTGGCCGGCCGAGTCAAGTATGCTTGCGCTGCAATAAGCTGTTGGCGCACCGAATCCAGCGGGGTTGCAACCCGAATCGCGTTGGAGCACCGGCAAAATTTGCCTTCGAAATCCATTTGGCCCTCCCGCAGGTGGGCTCCAGATTCGATTTGACGCCGCCGCCTCTTGCTGCCAAATGCTCGGCCATTGAAGTCAACGGATTACGGCGTGTGCCATTTAGCGCGAAGATCAGCTCATTGCCAAGATAATGGTCGGTCCGGCCAGGGGTGTCGTCTAGCGGCCAAAGCTTTGCGGACGCCATTTCGGCGGTATCTTAGCACGTCACGTTTCAAGTAAGCACATAGGAATATTTTGCTGCGGTGTTAACCTCCCAAAAGGAAGATTTTATGTTTCGGAAATTTCTCCTGGCATCCGTTTATGCCCTTTTTCTCACCGGATCGGCGGCTTTCGCCGCTGACCTCGGCTACCCGCCGCCGCCGGCCTATTTGCCGCCGCCACTCTTTACTTGGTCCGGGGTTTTTGTCGGTGGCCAGCTTGGTTACGCCTGGGGTATCGGGAACTTTAACGACCTGGGGTTTGATCCCGTCACCGGCGCCTCCATCAGCGGTACAATTGGCGGCACGCCTAACGGGGTAATCGGCGGTGCCCATATTGGCTATCAATATCAGTTCAACCAATTGGTCTTGGGGCTTCAAGGCTCTCTCGATGGGACAAGCATGGCCAACACGGTAGTCGCCACCTTTCCCCTTGCCTTTAGAGGCAGCAATCTCACGGCACAAACCACGGGCGATGTCCGGGGGTCGATCCGCGGCAAGGCCGGTATCGCATTGGACCGCGCCCTCATCTATGGCACCGCTGGCGTCACCTTCGGCGGTTTCAAGACCATCCTCTCGCTTACTGCTCCGAACGTCCCAATTTTTGCCACCGCCACCGCTTCGAGCACCCGCACCGGCTGGACGGCGGGCGGCGGAATCGAATATGCCGTCACAAACAATTGGTGGATATTTGCCGAGTACCGCTTCACGGATTTTGGCACGCTGCAGAGCAATTTTCTCGCTACCGATCTGCCGACCGGTGCATTTATCAATGGCGAGCGCCACCTGCAAGAAAACCAGGTGCAAGCCGGCTTCAGCTACAGATTCGACACTTACGCACCAGTTCCGGTCATCGCCAGATATTGATTGCGTACCTTCTCGCGGACATGATGCAAAGAACCCCGGCCCTGCGGCCGGGTTTTTTGTGCCGGCCTCTCTAAGCGGCGCCCTTTCAACATTGTTCCAAGCGCGATTCCGTTGCGCCGCGGCCACACCCATCGAAATAACGCTGCGCAAGGGCCAATAATGTTTTGCGCGCGGGACGAAACGGCGTAGTTTTCTCAAAATTAAGTTTGCTCAAGGGAGAAATCACATGCGCCGTCAGTTCCTCCTGGCATCGGTTGGTGCCATCGCCATCGCAGGATCCGCATTCGCGGCCGAACCGCTGCCCTATGTCCCGCCGCCGGTACCAATCTTTTCCTGGACCGGCCTTTATGCCGGCATCCAGGTTGGCTATGCTTGGGATCATGACCCGGTCACCGTGCAGTCCTTCTTCCCGCTCGTACCCATCCCGAGTATTCCCACATTTTTCACTGTCGACAATTTGAGCAGCAACCCCAGTGGCGTCATCGGCGGCATTCATGCCGGCTACAATCTGCAGATCAACCAATGGGTGGCTGGCCTCGAAGGCTCGGTCGATGGCACAAGCGTCCACAGCACCCTTTTTAGTCCATTGGGCTTAGCGACTTTGGACACGAGTTCGGCTGTCCAAGGCTCGATCCGCCTGCGCGCCGGCATCGCCTTCGACCGCGTCCTGCTCTATGCGACCGGCGGCGCCGCCTTCGCGGGAATTGAAAAGACCTACACCACAAGCGTGCCCGTTTTCATCACCGAGAGCGTCTCACAAACCCGCTCGGGTTGGACCGTGGGCGGCGGCCTAGCCTATGCGCTGACCAACAATTGGTCGATCCGGGCGGAATATCGTTATTCGGACTTCGGTCATCTGGTCGATTATCCCTTCGCGGTCCTTATCTCGCCGTTCGGCTCGTTGTCTGTTCAGCATCATCTCACTCAGAACCAGGTTCAATTCGGCATCAGCTACAAGTTCGATACCGCAGCGCCCGTCGTGGCGAAATACTGACCGCGCTCCGGGCGGCCTCTTTACTCTCCCCCAGGACTTAAAGCCCGGCCTTTCAGGGCCGGGTTTTTGTGTGCGGGCAGACAGATTTATCGCGGCTACGCCCGCTTTCTGTTGCCATTTCGCCACGGTGCCCGGGAAACCGCGCGGCATAGCCATTTCTTAATTGATGGCGAGTGCGGCGGGCGTAACGTGTTCCTTCGTTATCGCAACCTCCATCAGGAGATGAATCATGTTCCGTCGCATAATTTTTGCGTCTGCCGGGGCGGTCGCACTTTTGGGTGGAGCTCTGGCGGCAGACTTTACAAATAGACCGCCGCCGCCGGTCTATTTGCCTCTCGAGCCGCCGGTCCAGTGGACCGGCTTCTACCTCGGCGGGAACGCCGGTGGGACTTGGTCGAACAGCAATAATATCAACACGGTGTCGAGCACCTTGTTCGCTAATTTTAATGTGCCGGTAGGGCAAAACGGTGGGTTCATTGGCGGCGGCCAAATCGGCTACAATTACCAGTTCAACGCCAATTGGGTCGCCGGCATCGAGGCTGACATTCAAGGGGTGGCCGGTACCAACGACTCGCGCAACTTTGCCAGCGTCGTCGGCGTTTTAGGCAATACGGTTATCCTGACTGCCAAGGAATCCAGGACACTCGACTATCTCGGCACTGTTCGCGGTCGCTTGGGCTTCCTGATCACCCCGACCCTGCTCGCCTACGGTATGGGCGGTGTCGCCTATGGTGGCGTCAAAGGGCAGACCAGCATCAGCGACTTACTTACTTTCACGACCGGAAGCTTTGACACCACGCGCGCTGGTTGGACGGCTGGCGGCGGGATTGAATGGATGTTCCCACCCCATTGGAGCATCAAGGTGGAGTATCTTTATTACAACCTCGGCAGTGTGACTTGGAGCGACGGCGTGTTGCTGACACCTCCCACCCTTAATGTCGTAGGGTCTTCGACTCGCTTTAGCGGCAACATCGTCCGCGCCGGTCTCAACTATCACTTTCATTGGCTGCCCGCGCCCATTGTTGCGAAATACTGATGTCGCGGCCTAATACCTTTTCAGCCACCGAAGCGAAACCCGGCCCGCGGCCGGGTTTTTTTATGTGCGCGTGAACAAAGTTTTTGCAGCCGCGCCATTTTCCGTTGCCTTTTCGTCACGGTGTCCGGGAAACTGCGGTGAAATCTCACATAGGAATTGACGAGCGAGACCGGCGCGACGCGTGATGCCAATGCAACTTCCAAGGGGGAAGAATTATGTTACTTCGCTTTCTCCTAGCATCCGCGGGCGCAATGGTGCTTTCGGATGCGGCCCTCGCGGCCGAACCTCTCCCCGCGCCCCCGCCTCCCCCGCCGCCGCTGTGGACCGGCTTCTACCTCGGCATGAATGCCGGTGGCACGTGGAGCTCAAGCAACACGGTCGACGTCGATTCGGCGCTGGTTTTCGCTAATCCCCGGAACGTACCCGCTACAACATTCACGGGCCTGGCCGGCGCGCAGGGAGCGACGAGTGATATACCGGTCAGATCCGGCGGCTTTATTGGCGGCGGTCAGGTGGGCTACAATTATCAATTCAACAATAGCTTCGTTGCCGGGATTGAGGCCGACATCCAGGGTGTTGCGGGCTCCAACAACAGAGACTCGGTATTTACAACTGTGCCAATTCCAATCGTCCCAGGCAACTTTGCAGATACGACCCTGTCCGTCGACAAAAGACTAGACTATCTTGGCACTGTCCGCGGCCGTCTTGGTTTCCTGATCACACCGACTCTCATGATCTTCGGGGACGGCGGTCTCGCTTACGGCGGCGTCAACGCAGACACGTTCATAACCCAGGCTCTCGTCGGGCCAGCCACTGCCACCGTAAATGCGCCGTACTTTTCCAATGGCAGCATCAATAACACGCGCGCTGGTTGGACGGCTGGCGGCGGCCTCGAATGGCTGTTCCTGCCCAATTGGAGCCTTAAGGTGGAATATCTTTATTATAGCCTCGGCAGCGTAACCTTTAACAATGGGTTGCTGTCGGATGTGGTCACACCCCCCGGCAGTGTCGTCGTCCCGACAGGCGGAATATTCCACTCGATTGCGACAGAGTCCACGACCCGCTTTAACGGCAACATTGTCCGCGCCGGCATCAACTATCATTTCATTTGGGCGCCCGCACCCGTCGTCGCGAAGTACTAATATCGCGGCCAAAAACCTTCTCAGCGGCCAAACGCAAACCCGGCCCTCGCGGCCGGGTTTTTTTGCGTGTGAGCGTCAACAATTCTTGCAGCCTCACCCGTTTTCCGTTGCCTTTTCGTCACGGTGTCCGGGAAACCGCGGTGAATCGACATTAAGGAATTGAACACGAGCGGGACCGGCGTAACGTGTGATGTCAATGCAACTTCCAAGGGGGATGAATTATGTTACGTCGCTTTCTCCTAGCATCCGCGGGCGCGATCGCGCTTTCGGGTGCGGCCCTCGCGGCCGAACCTCTGCCCGTGCCCCCGCCGCTCCCGCCGCCGCCAACGTGGAACGGCTTCTACCTCGGCGTGAATGCCGGCGGGACTTGGAGTAGCCACAACACGTTCAATACGTCGGCGATTCCGGGCCCGTGCGACACTACGTCTCCCCTTACGATGGCTTTCTGTATCCAAGTGCCAAACTTCAGCGCTACCAGCGCCGCTTTGGCGACGTTTTCCGTGTCTCATAATAACTTCGGGTTCATCGGCGGCGGGCAGTCCGGCTACAATTATCAATTCGCCAACAGCTGGGTCGCCGGCATCGAAGCAGACATCCAAGGTCTCGCCGGCTCCAACGGCAACGCCACCCTTAAAAGCACCTTGGCAAACCCCAATTTTCCGGGCAGCCCCATTCTTGAAACGGCTACCGTCTCAAGGCAACTTGACTGGCTCGGCACCTTGCGCGGGCGTCTCGGCTTCTTGGCTACACCGGACTTTCTCATCTATGGAACTGGGGGCCTCGCTTATGGCGGCGTTAGTGCCACCACGAACATAACCCAGGCGGTCGCGAGTCTTCCCATCATTGAGCCATTGCTTAGCCCATACTTCTCTTCGGGCAGCCTTTCCAATGTCCGTGTCGGCTGGACGGCAGGCGGCGGCGCAGAGTGGATGTTCTTTCCGAATTGGAGCCTTAAAGTCGAGTATCTCTATTATAGTCTCGGCGGCGTGAGTTTTGCCCTGAGCCCGGTCGTCAATCGTGTCCCTACTCTTAACCTTGGTGGTGGTATTTTGATCCCTGGTGGTGTTTTCAGCAGCGCCTTTGCGCACTCCTCGACCCGCTTCAACGGAAATATTGTTCGCGCCGGCATCGATTATCACTTCAATTGGCTGCCCTCGCCCGTCGTGGCGAAATACTAACACCAACACCCGTCGTTCGTGACTCTTACAAAAACCTCTTCCGCCGTCAGTCGCAAACCCGGCCCTCGCGGCCGGGTTTTTTGTGCGGGATCGTAATTTTGCAACTTCGCCCAAATTCCGTTGCCTTTTCGTCACGGTGTTCGAGAAACGGCTGTGCAACAACATTTCTTAATTGAAGCCGCGCAAGACGCGCGTAACGTAGGAGTGTGTCAACTTAACTTCCAAGAGGAAATGAATCATGTTACGTCGCATTCTTCTAGCATCCGCAGGCGCGATGGCGCTTTCGGCTGCGGCCCAAGCGGCCGAACCACTCCCCCCGCCGCCCCCGCCCCCGCCGATTTTCAGCTGGACGGGCCTCGAAATCGGACTCCAGATTGGGTACAAATGGGGTAATGACCATAGTCGATTCGACGGTGTTGCGACCGATGTCACTGGCGACGACCAGGGAGCGTTCTCGATCCCGATCAATACGAAACCAAGTGGGGCGATCGGCGGCGCCCATATCGGGTATAATTGGCAGGTTAACCAATTGGTCTTCGGCGTCGAGTCCAATATCGACTTCACAAGCTTCAACGCTGAGAATAGGTTCTTTGGCCGGGAATCAAATAATCCTGGTGAAGATGACCAGGGATTCATGCGGAATAGAATCCGCTCCACAATTGAGGGGACGTTCCGCGGCCGCCTCGGCTGGGCCTGGAACAATTGGTTGTTTTACGGCACCGGCGGCGTCGCCTTCGCCGATATCATGACCCAACATAGTACGGGCATTGGATTTGGTCCTTTCCCCTTCGCCACCGGCACGGATTTCCCGGATCTCGACGGCTTATTTGACAGCCGCACGACAACGCGGGTTGGCTGGACCGCCGGCGGCGGCATCGAATGGGCCTATACCCCCAATTGGATCCTTGGGGTGGAATACCGGTATTCGGATTTCGGCCATTTCACGGAAGAAGGCCTCTTCAACTTTGACCACTCTCAAAGCGCCGGGGAAACTGTCAGCGTTTCCGCCCGTCACCATGTGACCCAAAACCTGGTCCAGGCCAGGATCAGCTACAAGTTCGATTGGCTAGCGCCGGTTGTCGCGAAATACTGATAACGCGGCCAAGAAACCGCCAAACGCAAAACCCGGCCCTCGCGGCCGGGTTTTTATTTGCGTCAACAAAACTTTGGCTTCCGCGTCCGCCTGCCGTGACGTTTTTGCTACAGCTCCGCGCAAACTGCTGCGAAGCGCCGGCTCGCGATTGCACTTCAACCGGAGGAGCTTAAAGTGTTTGGCCAGCAACGCAGACTTATTGGGAGGGAATCATGTTCCGTCGCATATTTTTGGCAGCTTCCGGTGCCATCGCGCTTACGGGTGCGGCCCTCGCGGCTGATCTTCCGACCGCGGCCCCGGCGCCAGTCTATGTGCCGCCACCCCCGCCCCCGCTGTGGACTGGGTTCTACGCCGGACTGAACGCCGGATATGTCTTTGGGGGCTCAAATAACGTCAACCTGTTAACTACAGACATTTTCGCCAATGGTGCATTCTTTGATGTTGTGGCTGCTGATCCGGCTGCACTGAGCGGCACTGGCGTTTTGTCTGCGCATAACTCCGGGTTCATCGGCGGCGGTCAGCTGGGCTACAATTACCAGTTCGGGACCTCCGTGGTCGCCGGCATCGAAGCCGACATCCAGGGTACCGGGGCCAGGGCATCGGCTCGCGCAATTGGAACAGCGCCGGACCCCCTCGCAGCCGCTATAGTTGGGTTTCCTGTGAATGCGGTCTCGAATTTGTTTGCCGCGGATGCGGTCGATTATCTTGGCACCGTGCGCGGCCGTCTCGGTTTCCTCGTAACACCGGCTTTGCTGATTTACGGTGACGGCGGGTTCGCTTACGGCGGCGTACGTCAGGACATTACTATTAGCACCACCCTTTCCAGCCTCCCCTTCGGCGGCACGCCGGTATCCGGAGGCTTCTCGCGGACCCGCCCGGGCTGGACGGCGGGCGGCGGCATCGAATGGATGTTCCTCCCCAATTGGAGCCTTAAAGCCGAATACCTCTACTACTCTCTCGGCACAACGACCTTCGCTGCCGGTCTGCAAACGCTTTCCTTCGGCCCGACGACCCTCTTAGCGGCGGATGCCACGACAACAAGGACACGCTGGAACGGCAACATCGTCCGCGCCGGCATCAACTATCACTTCAATTGGACGCCCGTGCCGGTCGTTGCAAAATACTAACCTCGCGGCCAACCCTTGTTGGCAGCCAAACGCAAACCCGGCCCTCGCGGCCGGGTTTTTGCGCTGGAGCAGCCGCAAGCCACCGCGCTGGGGAATCCAGCTGCCATTTGCGTGCTGCGCATTTGTGATCGCAAGTTCGGCTTGCCGAAACCGCTTCCGGTGCTATTTCTTAACGCGTGATTTCACCTGCACCGCTATCGGCGCTTACGGGGAGGATTGAAGCGATGACCAGCGTTACCGGCTCCGTGCGCGCGGCAGCGATGGGTGCCGCTATTTTGACCGCAGTCCCGCCATCGGCACTTGCCTTGAGCTGCTCCGGCCAAGTTTTCTCCGGCGGGCAGGAAAACCTGCTGCACAAAGCTGTCTATGCCTACGAATTATATTATGACGGCTATGTCCCGTACTACGACGCCGAGAATTATTGCTGGCAGCAAGTCTGGACCGACAGCAACGGCTGGCGGTGGGTCGACGTCTGCCACGGCTATGCCTACTGATCAGGCTATCTCTTCGCTCCGCGCCTTTCTGCGGCGCTGTTGGCGCGAAGCTCCGCTACCTGCCCGGCGGTTTGAACGATTTGGCGAGCGGCCCGGCTAATTTGAAGGCTTTCACGGCATCCTTGGCAGGGATTGCGACCGATGTCTTGAGCCCGGAAATCCCGCCAGACGCCGCTCCCGCGATCAGCGTGGCAGCCATCACCTCTTCGTTTGGCGCCTCGGATATCGACAGGAAATCGTAGTCGCCAAAAGTGAAATAAAGAGCGTGCAGCTTGCATCCCGCCTTTTCCATCAGTTCCGCGAGGGCTTTCTCGCGGTTTTCGGGATTGGCGGCCATGCCCGCCACCGCTTCGACCGTGTAGCGGCCCTGAGTGATGTAGATTGTCATAGAGTTCCTCCTAATTCTTTGCAGGGTTTCCAACGTATGCCCGATGGTAATTAGTCGGCATTCTCCGATTTGGTAGCGTTGCGCCTGCAAATTTGAGACGGGATTGTTCAAGATTCGCCGGCCGGCGCCGGGTCGCTTTTCGCCCCGGTCGCCACAATGCTGAGCACATCCAGCGGTCTCTGCAACGCCATCGCTTCATTCTGCGAGCCCGAAAGCCAAATATTCCACTCGCCGTCTCCGGTCAGAAGGACTGGCATGGCCTTGGAGTGAATTGGCCGGACGGTCTCGTTTGGCTCTGTGGTCAAAAAGGCGAAGAGCCGATGTTCCCCCGTTTCGCCGTTTCGTTCGCCGGTCCACAGCCGCCAAATCCCCGCAAAAGCAAAGACCTGGCGGCTTTCGTCGAGCGCAAGCCAATGCGGGATTTTTGGACGGCTGTCGGTCCACTCGCAAAACGATGTTGCCGGAACAAGGCAGCGCCACTCCGCCTTGAGCCATCCGCGCCAATAGGGCGATTTCACATTGCGGACATTGGTGACCGGCGCCTTGCCGAGATTAGGCGGCGGCGGAAAGCCCCAACGCATCATGGAAAGCTCGCGTTCGCCGTCCCTCGACGTGTGGACCACGGGCGCCATGCTATCGGGATAAACCGCAGGCAAAGAGGGAAGGTTGCCCGTGTGGTCGCGCATCACGCGAAAGGCGCGCCTAATGGCTTCCTGGCTGCGGGTGATGCTGTAGAGATTGCACATTGGCTTTCGGCGGGCGGCTCATCTTGTGACACACGAATCAAATGCCAGCCGCCCTCCCTATCCGCAACCGATTGTTATTGCCTGTGAAAACTTATGTAGCGGAATAATTCCCGGAAGGTGCCCAAGGACTCCTCAAGGGAACTTTTGTCGATCTTGTACCACGCGACGAAGCCAACGATCGCCGCAACCACGACCAAGACCGCCACAAATTGTCTTGCTCTGTTTTTCAACGGCTTCCCGCCATCCCGCGTTGCCACTTCCCTCGGCCGCCGAATTTGAACCGAACGAAGCGCAGCGGCAAGCGCACCCGCGGATATTTAGTTTATCTTAAGCGATGCGTCCAGGTCGGTAACAATCCGGCGGCAATGAACCCATTGCGTCAATGCACGTAGCGGTGACAGACCTTGGGTCGTTTCGTCTCCCGGTCGCGCACCTGGAAGGTACCATCGGCGGATTGTTCGGGAGCCGCGAGCGCCAAGATCCGCATTGGTGCCGACCACAGCAATGAGGCATGGACATAAGGCAGCCGCATTTCGGGCGAGTGAACCGATGCGGAAATCAGCGCATCCACCGGCATAGCCAAGGCCGGCCCGGCAACGACGAGGGCGCCGGAGACAGTGGACGCCGCCAGAACGGCCTTTAAGCTCGCCCGCATGGTTTCCTCCCGCTGGTTGCTGCCAGACATGGGCTTATTAGGCCGTGTTTCTTAACGCAGCGAACCCCCCCGGAAGGTGCGAAATCGCACACACGCAACGGGCCTGCTGCCCCATGCGGAGCGGCTTTTCCGGGCAAATTGCATCCGCCGCGTTTCGCAAAAATATTTGATGACAGGCGGCGCCCTGGAATCCGGTGTGTTCTCTGCTCCGTGCAGCAAGCCGGGCTCGCCTGTGGGCGATGCCTTTACTTCTCCGGTTTCGTTTGCTGCCGGCGTTTGGTGATGTCTTTCATTCGCGCTGACATTTTTAATGCGTGGGTCTCTTCGGCGTTTTTATCGGCAGGCTGAAGGATTTTGCGGAATTCGTCCCGTTTTTCGTGAATGGAAGCGATCACCTTGCCCATGGGTATGCCTATGTCCACGAGCACGGCTTCGGAGAGTTGCAGGCTGGCTTCGATGGTTTCGGGGACGGCATCGCTGACGCCGAGGCGGTAGAGCACGGTCGCGTGATGCGCGTCCCTCGCACGGGCGACAATGATGAGATCCGGACGTTTCGCATGCGCGGCGCGGACGATGCCTTCGCCTTCCGCCGGTTTATTCGTGGTAATGATGAGCGCCTTCGCCGTCGCAAGCCCGCAGCGCTCGAGGAAATCGGGCCTTGACGCGTTTCCCCAATAAATGTTGCGCCCTTCGCGGCGAAAGCGCGCGACAAGCGCCGCATCCGTATCGATGGCGAGATAACGGATGGCATGCACGCGCAGCATGTCGCCGACCAGCTGGCCGACCCGGCCATAACCGACGATGATGGCCTCCGGCGGCGGAATATCGTCCGCCGGCTCGAGCGCAGCGAACGCCGTTGCGGCGGGGCGTTTCGCCAGGCGCTTGGCGAGAGCGCCGAGCGCCGGGATGGCGAGCATGGAAAGCGTCACCGCAAGCATCGCATCCGCGCCCGCAGCTTCGGGGATCGCCCGGACGGCAATGGCAGACGTGATAATCACAAACGCGAACTCGCCTCCTGGCGCCAGCATCAGCGCCGTCTCGATTGCGACGCGCAGCGGCAGACGCGCGAGCAAGCCGGCGAGCCAATTCACGCAGAACTTGACAACTATAATGCCGACCGCGAGGCCGAACGCCATTAGCGGAGCCTCGAATATCTTTGATAGGTTGAGGCTCGCGCCGATCGACACAAAGAATAAGCCGAGCAAAAGCCCTCGAAACGGGTCAATCGTGACCTCGATCTCGCGGCGGTACTCGGTTTCCGCAAGCAGGATTCCGGCGATGAATGCGCCAAGCCCCATCGACAGGCCGCTTGCCGCGGTTGCCACCCCTGTTCCGATCACGACAAAGAGGCAGGCGGCCACGAAAAACTCGGTCGATCCCGCCGCGGCGACATGACGGAAGAGCGGCCGCATGACAAGGTGGCCGCCGAGCACGAGAAGACTTAAACCCGTGAGCGCCGGAACCAGGAAGGAGATGAGCGCGGTGGAGACGCCGACGCCGCGAATCCCAAGCATCGTGACCATGAAGAGGAGCGGCGCAACCATCAGGTCCTGAAAGAGGAGAACCGCGAAAATTATCCGCCCCGCCGTTGTGCCTAGGCGTTTCGCCTCGGCGAGCACGGGAATGACGATGGCCGTCGATGAGAGGGAGGCAGCAAATCCAAGAACGGCCGCCGATGCCGGCGACGTTTTTAGAAGCATGGCCAAACCGCCGAGCGCGGCCGCCGAGGCGATGACCTGGAGCGCGCCGAGGCCAAATACGAGCCGGCCGATGATCGCCAGGCGCTGCCAGGAAAGCTCAAGGCCTATCATAAAGAGGAGAAACACCACGCCGAATTCGGCGATTGGCGCGATCTCCTCCACATTGCCGAGTGCGAAGGGAGAAAGCCAGCCGATCTGCTTTGCCGCCGCGCCAAGCCCATAGGGCCCGAGCAGGACACCGGCGCCTAGGAATCCGAGAACAGGGCTTACCTTAAGGCGCCGGAAGAGCGGCACGACGACCCCCGCCGTGCCGAGAAAAATCAGGGCTTCCTTGTACTGCATGGGGGCGAAACTGGTCATGCGGCTCAATACCGGAAAAAGGTCGGGAGCGGAAACGACCGCTTTTCGCTGGCACGGAAATCCGGCATGCTGGCGCTATGACGGATTTTTCTCAAACCAATATGGCGGAGCTCAGCGTCAGCGAATTGTCCGCGGCTTTGAAGCAAACGGTCGAGGACCGGTTCGGCTTCGTGCGTGTGCGCGGGGAAATCTCGAATTATCGCGGTCCGCATTCTTCGGGCCACGCCTATTTCGACCTGAAGGACCAATCCGCGCGCATTGGCGCGGTGATCTGGAAAGGCGTTTTTGCCCGGTTGAAGACAAGGCCCCAAGAGGGTCTGGAGGTGATCGCCATCGGCAAGGTCACGACCTATCCGGCGAATTCCAAATATCAGCTGGTTATTGACGCCCTCGAGCCCGCGGGCATCGGGGCGCTCATGGCGCTTCTCGAGGAGCGGCGGCGGCTCCTCGCGGCGGAAGGACTGTTTGATGAATCGCGGAAGCGCCAGCTCCCATTTCTGCCCTCTTGTATCGGGGTCGTAACCTCGCCGACAGGCGCCGTCATCCGCGACATTTTGCACCGTATAGCGGAGCGGTTTCCGCGCCATGTCCTTGTGTGGCCCGTGCGCGTCCAGGGGGACACTTCTGCGGGCGAGATCGCCGCCGCGATCGACGGTTTTAATACGCTGCCGGAGCATGGCGCTTTGCGCCGCCCGGAGGTGATTCTTGTGGCCCGCGGCGGCGGTTCGCTCGAAGATCTTTGGAGCTTTAACGAAGAAGTCGTGGTCCGCGCGGCGGCGCGAAGCCGCGTGCCGCTGATCTCGGCGGTCGGACACGAAACGGATTGGACCTTGATCGATCACGCCGCCGATTTGCGGGCGCCGACTCCGACGGCGGCGGCGGAAAAGGCCGTGCCGGTTCGCGGCGACCTGGCTGATACGCTTACCGGCCTCGCCCGGCGGCATATTGGCGCAGCGCGGCGTTTCCTCGACGCGCGCAAAAGCCAATTGCGGGCGGTCGCGCGGGCCTTGCCGCAGGCTGATCGCATGTTTGCGCTTCGACGGCAGCGGCTTGATGGCCTTGAGATCCGGCTCTTTGCGGTGCGTTCAAGGGCCTGCGAACGTTTGAGTCTTGGGCTTGCCCGCCTCGCCCACAGGCTCGCGCAGCAATCCCCGCACGCAAGGCTCGCGCAGAAAAAGGAACGGCTCAGGGGACTTGCGCTAAGGCTTGCCCATGCGCGCGCCGCGCGAGTCCGGCTCGAAACCGCGCGATTGGCGGCCGCTCGCGTGCGGTTTGACAGCTTAGTTCAGCGTATGAAGAAGAGCATGGAATCGGGCCTTGTTACCCGCCAGCACCGCGTCAACGCCACAAGCAAATTGCTCGGCAGTCTTGATTACCACCAGGTTCTGGCGCGCGGTTTTGCGCTGGTTCGTGACGAAAATGATAAATTGCTGCGCAGCGCGGCTGAGGTTGCCGATAAGGCGCGTCTCGACATCGAATTTGCGGACGGCCATAGGGCGGTGGTGGCTGCAGCGAGAAACAATCGTTCGCCCGCGAAGCGCAGCTCGGGTCGCGTCCGCAGGAAGCAAGATCAAGGTTCGCTGTTTTGACGAGACCGTAGCCAGCGAATAAGACCCTCCCGCAAACAATGGAGCCGGCGCCGCAGACCTGATGGCCGACGTGAGCTTTGCATTAAGGCAGGAATCCAAAATTCGGGCCGATTCAGGAAGGGATATGTTCGCGGCAGGATGTGCTGCGCTTGCCTGGCGCCCCGAACGCAACGGGGGGTTCGCGTTTCTGCCATAAAAAACTTGAATGAAAGCGATCTTCCGTATTTTACCCAAGGCCGCCACTATCCGGCGGGAGAAGGCTTTCGGTACATAAGCCTCCTTCGCGGCGCCAGAGAACGCCGTTTGGAGGCCCGCTGCCAGCGAGCTGAATTCAATCCTTCCGACGCGTTCGCCGCTGAGAAACTTGTCAAGACCAGGCGCCATGCAAATTGGTACCCCCGGCACGGAGAGAAGCGCATACCATGGTGAAGCCAGTCCGCATTGCGCTTGATGCCATGGGAGGCGACCATGGTCCGGAAGTTATCGTTCCGGGCGCTGCCCGCGCGCTGCGGCGCTATGGCGACATCGAGTTTGTGTTTTTTGGCGATGCCGCACGAATCCGCCCGTTTCTCGATCTGGAGCCCGGGCTTTCCGCTGTCTCGAACGTACTTCATACCGATGTCTCGGTCCGGATGGATGCAAAGCCGAGCGCGGCGCTGCGCGCCGGGCGGCGGACATCGTCGATGTGGCTCGCCATCGAGTCTTTGAAAAAAAACGAGGCCGATGTCGCGGTTTCGGCTGGCAATACGGGCGCATTGATGGCAGTGGCGAAGACATGTCTGCATATGATGCCATTGATTGGCCGGCCGGCGATTGCCGCCGTATGGCCGACGCTTCGCGGGGAATCCATTGTTCTCGATCTCGGGGCAACGATCGGCGGCGATGCACAGCACCTTGTCGAACTTGCCATCATGGGCTGCGAGATGGCCCGAATCGTTCTTTCAATCGAAAAGCCAACGGTGGGTTTGCTGAATATCGGCGTCGAGGAAGTTAAGGGCAACGAAGCGGTCAAGCTCGCGTCCCGGCTGCTGCGCGAAAATCGTCTCGCCAATTTCGGCTATCACGGCTTCGTCGAAGGGGACGACATCGGCAAGGGAACGGTCGATGTTGTCGTTACCGAAGGTTTCGCGGGCAATATCGCCTTGAAGGCGTCGGAAGGAACGGCAAGCCAGATGGCGCAACATCTTCGAGAAGCATTCAACCGGGACTTGCTTTCCAGGTTAGGTTATGTTCTTGCCCGGCATGCTTTTGGGTCCCTGAAGAAGAAGCTCGATCCGCGCAATGTCAACGGCGGCGTCTTCCTCGGTCTCAACGGCGTGGTCATCAAGAGCCATGGCGGGTCCGATGCCATCGGTACCGCGCGGGCAGTCGAGACCGCTTATGTCATGGCAAGGCACCAGCTGTTGAGTAAAATTCGCAATTCCCTGCCCTTATTGCACGAAGAGTTCCACCGCCAGCCTGGGCTCCAAAGGCAGATTGCACCGGCAGCGGCACCCTCGGAATCCTGAGCCCTCACCGCGCCGATGGATAATGTCGTGAACCAAGCATCGAAGACCAAGCTCCGCTCGGTCGTCCTAGGAGTAGGCTCTTATCTTCCCAAACGCATTGTGAGCAACGCCGATCTCGAAAAATCGCTGGACACAAGCGACGCATGGATTGTGCAGCGCACGGGAATCAGGCAGCGCCATGTCGCGTCTGAAGGCGAGCCTACCTCGAGGCTCGGGTTTTTAGCAGCCGAAGGCGCTCTCGCCGACGCGGGGATTAAGGCTTCAGACCTCGATCTCGTGATTGTCGCGACCTCAACGCCCGATCATACTTTTCCCTCGGTCGCAACCCAAATTCAAGCCTCTTTGGGCATGACGAACGGCGCGGCCTTCGACGTCCAGGCGGTTTGCTCGGGCTTCGTTTTCGCGCTCGCAACCGCCGACAAATTCCTCACCTCCGGATCGGCGAGGCGTGCCCTTGTGATCGGCGCGGAGACGTTTTCGCGGCTTCTCGACTGGACCGACCGACGGACTTGCGTGCTCTTCGGCGACGGCGCGGGCGCAGTGGTGCTCGAAGCACAGCGCGGGAATGGAACCGCGCGTGATCGCGGCGTTCTTACCTCGCAGCTTCGTTCGGACGGCCGTCACCGCGACAAGCTCTATGTGGACGGCGGGCCTTCGACGACGCAGACGACCGGCCACTTGCGGATGGCGGGAAAAGAAGTCTTTCGCCATGCGGTCGGCATGGTGACCGATGTCGTTACGCAAGCTTTCGAAGCGACCGGAACATGTGCCGGCGATCTCGATTGGTTTGTGCCGCACCAAGCCAACCGGCGCATCATCTATGCGTCGGCGGAAAAGCTAGGCATTGCGCCAGACAAAGTCGTCGTTACGGTCGATCTGCATGGGAACACTTCGGCAGCTTCAATACCGCTCGCGCTCGCGGTCGCGTGCAAAGACGGCAGGATCAAGCCGGGTGACTTGGTGATGATCGAAGCGATGGGCGGCGGTTTCACCTGGGCATCGGCGCTAATCCGCTGGTGAGTCTTGCGGCAAACGAGCGCCTCTGCAGGCGGCAGCCTTTTGCTGCGCGGAGACCAAATTCCCCTGTCCAGCGATACGCGTTTCTGGCTAAGCCGCAAACCGGTTGCGGCCTCGTGAGATTTTTGGCCCCCGGCTTTGCCTAAACGTTTTTTCGGCAAGCAATTGGGTAATACCAGCCGCCGTAAACATTGACTCGTCATCGCGAGGAGCGCAGCGACGAAGCGATCCCGGAAGCGCGCTGTGACCCCTGGATGGCGTCGCTTCGCTCGCCATGACGGCCAATCCCAA
>JACXTT010000734.1_pt1 | contig 56080 bp, 51 predicted proteins | sample 9270951 | NCBI WGS metagenome assembly JACXTT01 (sample SAMN15532306, study PRJNA645909) | rock metagenome | isolation source: weathered quartz diorite | place: Puerto Rico | collected 2017-06-21
GGGCGGACTGGCAATTTCACGCAACTCGCCGTCGATGCGGAAACGCACGCGGTAGGTGTGTTCGTAGGGCTCAAAATGCAAATCGGATGCGCGCATGCTGAAGGCATCCATCAGCATCTTGTGCAGAAAACGCACCACCGGCGCATCTTCCACTTCCGCAACATTGGCCTGGGCGCTGTCGGGTACCGCTTCAGTCGCGTTTTCGTCGAACTCGAAGTCACCACCGATGATGTCTTCCATCGCCTCGGTGGCGGTGACTGCATTGGCTTCCGCCAATTTGGAAAGCTTGTCGTATTCGGCGATCACCCAGTCAACGCCCATCTGCGTTGAAAATTTGATCTTTTCTGCTGCAGCCTGGTCTGAAGGATCGGCGGTCGCAACGATCAGTCGGTTGTTACGCCGACTCAGTACAACAACGCGGTAGTCTTGGCATATTTTGCTGTCCAGCAGCCCCTTTGGCAGGCGCTGGGGATCGATAGCATCCAGATTGACCAGCGGGGCTGCAAATGCATTGGACAGCGTGTGGGCCAAATCGGATGCCGACACGGCGCCGGAGCCCACCAGCTCGGCAATAAAGCTGTTTTTGCCCGACAGCGCCTTGCGGTAAATCTCTTCTGCGGACTTTTGGCCCAGCTTGCCCGCAGCGACCAAGGCGCGGCCCAGACCGGGCAGGGCAATAGAGTTGGAATCGCGGATGAGGGTGTCGACAGCTGCCATGGCCCGATAAAAAAGTACGATGGAGAAGAATGCGGCACATCATCGCCGATTGCCAAACCAAAGTAAATCGAAAGCAGGGCTGGGGTGTGTGTGCTGCGCCGAATGACAACACATGCAGAATTGGTCGGGGTGAGAGGATTCGAACCTCCGATCTCTTCGTCCCGAACGAAGCGCCTTACCGGACTAGGCCACACCCCGCATTGGCAAGCAAAGCGCCTCTGGAAATCAGTGGTCTCGCTCCAACAGCTGAGAGCCCAATTGTAGCAAACAGTCGGTGTGTTCCCCTGCAGGCAAGCGGCGTGCAGCGGCCATGGCGCGCTGCGCTTCCTGCTGTGCAGCCGCACGGGTAATGTCCAGCGCCCCGGTTGCGCGGACGATGGTAATCACGCGCTCCAGCATGGTCACGTCGCCGGTTTCAATGGCTTTTTGAATGTCAGCGCGTTCCTGTTCGGAGCCGCGCTGCATGGCAGCAATCAGGGGCAGGGTGGTCTTGCCTTCGCGCAGATCGTCGCCCAGGTTCTTGCCCATGATGGTTGCATCGCCGGTGTAGTCCAGTACATCGTCAATAACCTGGAAAGCGGTTCCCAAAGCCTGGCCGTACTCGGCGCAAGCGGCTTCCTGTTCCTCGCTGGCGCCTGCCAGAATGGCACCCACCCGGGCGCTGGCCTCGAAAAGCTTGGCGGTCTTGGAGCGGATGACCTGCAGGTAGCCGGCTTCATCGAGCGCGGCGTTGTGCATGTTCATCAGCTGCATCACCTCGCCTTCGGCGATGACATTGGTGGCGTCGGCCAGCACTTGCATGATGCGCATGCTTTGGGCGTCCACCATCATCTGGAATGCGCGTGAGTAGAGGAAGTCGCCGACCAGGACACTGGCGGGGTTGCCAAATTTGGCATTGGCAGTGGCGCGGCCCCGGCGCAGGGCGGAATCATCCACCACATCGTCGTGCAGCAAAGTCGCGGTGTGGATGAATTCCACCACGGCAGCCATGTTGAAGCGTTGCGGACCCTTGAAGCCCAGCGCGCCGCAGCACAGCAGCAGCAATGCGGGACGCAGGCGCTTGCCGCCAGCGGCGATGATGTACTGGCACACGCTGCCGACCAGGGGCACGCCAGAGTCCAACCTCTGGGTGATGACCTGGTCGACCTGGCGCATGTCCGCCTCGACGATAGAGAGTCCCGTGGCGGTGCCGGGTGTGTGGACTTGCAAGACAGTAAACCGGTTTGTTATGGGCGGATTATAGGAAGCCCGGATGCCGTTTCTGGCGCTGTAAAACAGGATTTGGCAGTTTTTGGCAGAAGTGGTATACTCATGGGCTCTGCGAAAATCCGTTCGTGGAGCTAAATTGAAGAGGTCAACATGTACGCGGTCATAAAAACCGGCGGTAAGCAATATCGCGTTGCTGCCGGCGAAAAAATTAAAGTAGAACAGATTGCTGCGGACGTAGGCCAGGAAATTGTGTTCAACGAAGTTCTGGCAGTCGGTAACGGCGCTGAACTGAAGGTTGGCACACCCCTGGTGTCCGGCGCGACCGTTACGGTCACAGTAATTTCTCACGGCAAGCACGACAAAGTGCGCATTTTCAAGATGCGTCGTCGCAAGCACTATCAGAAACGTCAAGGGCACCGCCAGCAGTTCACCGAACTGCAAATCGGCGCGATCAAGGCTTAAGGGGCATAGGTCATGGCACAGAAAAAAGGCGGCGGCTCTACGCGAAACGGGCGCGATTCCAAGCCCAAGATGCTCGGCGTGAAGGCTTTCGGCGGTGAGTTGATCTCTGCTGGTTCCATCATCGTGCGCCAGCGCGGTACCAAGTTCCATCCCGGCACCAACGTCGGTATTGGCGTGGACCACACCCTGTTTGCACTGGTAGACGGCCACGTGTCGTTCGCCGTCAAGGGCGCGCTGAACAAGCACACCGTGAGCGTGACGGCAGCAGCGTAATCTGCTCTCCATGCTCCCCTGCGAAACCCTGCGCCAAAACGCGCAGGGTTTTTCATTTTGCGCGGGGGTTTTTGTTTCCGGCCCACTGCGTTTAACTTCGCTGCGCGAAGTTAACCTGTAACGCAAGCTGCCAGCAGCTTGTCATCTAGTAAAGTAGCACCATGAAGTTCGTTGACGAAGCCTATATCGATATCTCCGCCGGAGACGGCGGGGCGGGTTGCGTCTCGTTCCGCCATGAGAAATACAAGGAATTTGGCGGTCCCAATGGTGGCGATGGCGGCCGCGGCGGCCACGTCTTTGCGGTGGCCGACCCCAACCTCAACACCCTGGTGGACTACCGCTTTGCGCGCCGCTACGACGCCAAGCGCGGCGAGCACGGCATGGGCTCGGACATGTTCGGTGCGGCCGGTGATGACATCACCCTCAAGATGCCGGTGGGCACCATCATCACTGACGCCGAGACTGGTGAGGTGTTGTATGAACTGCTGGTCCCCGGCGAGGTCATCACCATTGCCAAGGGCGGTGACGGGGGCTTCGGCAACCTGCGCTTCAAGAGCGCCATCAACCGCGCGCCGCGGCAGAAGACGCCGGGCTGGCCCGGCGAGAAGAAGAATCTCAAGCTGGAATTGAAGGTGCTGGCCGATGTGGGCCTGCTGGGCATGCCCAATGCGGGCAAGTCCACCTTCATTTCAGCGGTATCGAACGCGCGTCCGCGTATTGCTGACTACCCATTTACCACGCTGCACCCCAACCTGGGTGTTGTGCGCGTGGGGCCTGAGCAAAGCTTTGTGGTTGCGGACTTGCCTGGCCTGATCGAGGGTGCCGCCGAAGGCGCGGGCCTGGGCCACCAGTTCCTGCGCCATCTGCAGCGCACCCGGCTGCTGCTGCATGTGGTGGACATGGCGCCGTTTGACGAAGGTGTGGACACCGTGGCGCAGGCCAAGGCCATCGTCAACGAGCTGAAGAAATACGACGAGAACCTGTATAAAAAACCACGCTGGCTGGTGCTCAACAAGCTGGACATGGTGCCTGGCGATGAGCGTGCCGCGTTGGTCAAGGACTTTGTAAAGCGCTACAAGTTCAAGGGCCCGGTGTTTGAAATCTCCGCCCTGACCCGCGAAGGCTGCGAACCGCTGATCAAGGAAATCTACAAGCACGTCAAGGCGCAGCAGGTGGCCGAGCAGCCCCATGTCGAGGTGGACCCCCGTTTCACCGGGCAACCCACCGACACGCCCGAATAAAATCGCTATAAAAATGGTAGCTGCTTGCGCAGTGTGCGCAAAGGCTACAGGCCAAAATGACTCAAAAAATCAGTTCTCCTGTGCTGCGTGATGCCAAACGCGTTGTGGTCAAGGTGGGCTCCAGCCTGGTGACCAATGACGGGCGTGGTCTGGATGAGCAGGCGATTGGCGAATGGTGCCGCCAGCTGGCGCATCTGATCCGTGACGGGCGCGAAGTCATCATGGTGTCCAGCGGCGCCATTGCCGAGGGCATGAAGCGCCTGGGCTGGGCAACACGGCCCCACGCTGTCCAGGAGCTGCAAGCCGCCGCCGCCGTGGGCCAAATGGGCCTGGCCCAGATGTACGAAACCAAGCTGCGTGCCAATGGTCTGGGCAGCGCCCAGGTGCTGCTGACCCATGCCGACCTGGCTGACCGCGAGCGTTACCTGAATGCGCGCTCCACGCTGCTGACCCTGCTCAAACTGGGTGTGGTGCCGGTCATCAATGAGAACGACACCGTCGTCAACGACGAAATCAAGTTTGGTGACAACGACACCCTGGGGGCTCTGGTCGCCAACCTGGTCGAGGCCGATGCGCTGGTGATTCTGACCGACCAAAAAGGCCTGTTCACGGCCGATCCGCGCAAGGACGCCAGCGCGCAATTTGTGCATGAAGCCAAGGCCGGCGATCCGGCGCTGGAACTCATGGCCGGCGGTGCGGGCTCCAGCATTGGCCGTGGCGGCATGATCACCAAGATTCTGGCCGCCAAGCGGGCCGCGGGGTCGGGCGCATCGACTGTCATTGCCTGGGGGCGTGAGCCCGATGCACTGATCCGCCTGACGCAAGGCGAAGCCATTGGCACTCTGTTGGTGGCGCAAACCCAAAAGACCCAGGCGCGCAAGCAATGGATGGCAGACCATCTGCAACTGCGCGGAGCCGTGGTGGTGGACGACGGCGCTGCCGCCAAGCTGCGCGAAGAAGGAAAAAGCCTGCTGCCCATCGGCATGCTGCAGGTGGAGGGCGATTTCTCGCGCGGCGACGTGATTGCCGTGCGCGACAGCAGCGGCACCGAGTTTGCCCGTGGCTTGGCCAATTACGCCAGCGCCGAGGCGCGTCTGCTGTGCCGCAAGGCGTCCAGTGAGTTCGAAAAGCTGCTGGGTTACGCTGCCGAACCCGAGATGCTGCACCGGGACAACCTGGTGCTGACACGCTAAACGCTTGGCCGTCATCCACACCCGCCTGTGAGGCGGGCGTATGACGGCTCAGTACGTCGAAATCGGCGGCTTGGTCTTTTGCTTCAGCGCGTCAATCACCTGGGCCTTGCTGGTAGACAAGCGATTCTCGCAAGCCCCTTGGCGGGCAATCGCCAGCGCGTGTTTGGAGGGCTGGTTGCCATTGAGTTCCTGCCATTGGGGGGCGCTGACGGGACGCCATTCACCGGACGTGCCGTAGCGCGCGTAGGTTTTGACCTCGTCGGTGGTGCAGCGTATGCCCTCGAAGGCCGCGTTGACCGTGCCCGAGGCATTCGACATCACCACCACATATCGCACAACGCCGTCCCCGCCCACGCTGATCGTTTCGGGATCCACCCCGACCTTGACGGACACATGGGGTGGCATGCGAATGGGAAGCAAATGGTCCTTTGAAAAGGTGGGGGCAGCGGGGGGCGCTTCTTCCGCCCACTCACTGGGGTCGGGCAGCGCATACTGCGCCCCCCAGGAAGTGCTGGCCGCCAACAGCGCGGCCGCTACCAGCCATCGTTCAAGGGACATGCTTGGCCTTCTGTGCGGGCGGGACATTGGTGCCCGGATCGGGGTCGAACGAAGCGCCTGGGGGCAATTCGGGTGGGGGGCTGGCGGGCACGTGTGCGCCATGCTCCGCTTCGCGGGGTCGGGGGCCGTGGCCATGGCGCAGATAACGGTTGCGCGGCTCGTGCCGCGGCAGGTAGCGTGCCAGTTCGGTCAGCGCCATTTCATAGACGCCGCGTTTGAATTCGACGACGGCGTCCAGCGGCACCCAGTAGTCGTTCCAACGCCAGGCGTCGAATTCCGGGTGGTCGGTGGCGCGCAGGTTCAAATCCCAGTCGTGCCCCACCAACTGGAGCAGGAACCAGATCTGTTTTTGACCCTTGTAATGGCCGCGCGCGTCGCGGCGTATGTACCTGTCTGGCACCTCGTAGCGCAACCAGTCTCGGGTACGGGCAACAATGGCAACATGCTCCGGTTGGAGCCCCACTTCTTCGTGCAGTTCACGGAACATGGCCTGCTCGGGAGTTTCCCCCCGGTCAATGCCACCCTGCGGAAATTGCCATGAGTGGGTCCGTATGCGCTTGCCCCAAAATACCTGATTTCTCTGGTTGAGCAGGATGATGCCGACGTTGGGCCGAAAGCCGTCCCGGTCAAGCATAATCAAACCCCAATTTTTAAACTTCGTTCATTATGCACAGCCCGCGCGCCGTGTATCAAGGGGCGATGCCTTTCCTAGTTCGCGAGTCAGTCCATGAAAGCCTCCCAATTCCTCATTTCCACCCTCAAAGAAGCGCCGGCCGATGCCGAAGTGGCCAGCCACAAGCTCATGACGCGGGCCGGGATGATCAAGAAGCTGGGTGCCGGCATCTACACCTACATGCCCATGGGCCTGCGCGTGATCCGCAAGGTGGAGGCCATCGTGCGCGAGGAAATGAATCGCGCCGGCGCCGTGGAGTGCACCATGCCCGTGGTGCAGCCGGCCGAACTCTGGCAGGAGACGGGCCGCTTCGACAAGATGGGGCCCGAGCTGCTGCGCATCAAGGATCGCCATGAGCGCGACTACGTGGTGCAGCCCACCAGCGAAGAGGTGGTGACGGACATCGCGCGCCAGGAAATCAAGAGCTACAAACAGTTACCGAAAAATCTGTACCAGATCCAGACCAAGTTCCGCGACGAGCGCCGCCCGCGCTTCGGCCTGATGCGTGGGCGCGAATTCATCATGAAGGACGCCTACAGCTTTGACCGCGACCAGGAATCCGCCAAGGCCAGCTACCAGGTGATGGCCAGCGCCTACCGCAAGATTTTCGACCGCTTCGGTCTGCGCTACCGTGCCGTGGCGGCCGACAGCGGTGCCATTGGTGGGGATTTGAGCGAGGAGTTCCAGGTGATTGCCTCCACGGGCGAAGACGCCATCATCTACTGCCCGACCAGCGATTACGCCGCCAATATCGAAAAAGCAGAGGCTTTAGCGCCTACAGCCCAGCGTCCATCAGCACGGGCAGCTATGGAAAAGATAGCAACTCCGGGCAAGGCCACGTGTGAAGACGTGGCCGCCTTGCTGAACGTGCCGCTCTCCACCACGGTCAAATCGCTGGTGCTGGCCACCGACGCCAAGGACGACAAGGGCAATGTCACCAAGACCCAGGTCTGGCTGCTGCTGCTGCGCGGCGACCACGACATGAACGAGGTCAAGGTGGGCAAGCTGCCGGGGCTGGCGGATTTCCGCTTTGCCACCGTGCCCGAGATCGAGGCGCACTTTGGCTGCAAGCCGGGCTACCTGGGCCCCATCGCGCTGAAACAGCCGGTCAAGATCGTCGCCGACCGTGAGGTGGCCGTGATGGCCGACTGGATTTGTGGCGCCAATGCAGAAGACTTCCATATCCGCGGCGTCAACTGGGGCCGCGACCTGCCCGAGCCCGCTCTGGTCGCCGATCTGCGCAATGTGGTGGCCGGTGATGCTTCGCCCGACGGCAAGGGTGTGCTGGCGATCGAGCGCGGCATCGAGGTGGGTCATGTGTTCTACCTGGGTACCAAGTACAGCAAGGCCATGAACGCCACTTTCCTCGATGTGAACGGCAAGCCGCAGTTCATGGAGATGGGCTGCTATGGCATCGGTATCACGCGCCTGCCGGCCGCCGCGATCGAGCAGAACCATGACGACAAGGGCATCATCTGGCCCGACGCATTGGCGCCGTTCACCGTGGTGCTGTGCCCGATCAGCCCGGACCGTTTCCCCGACGTGAAGGCTGCCGCCGACAAGCTGTACGCTGAACTGCTGGCGGCGGGCGTGGACGTGATGCTGGACGACCGCAACGAGCGCCCCGGCGCCATGTTTGCCGACTGGGAATTGATCGGTGTGCCGCACCGCGTCAACATCGGCGACCGGGGCCTCAAGGAAGGCGTGGTGGAGTACCAGCACCGCCGCGACGATAAGGCCACCAGCGTGCCGGTGGCCGAGATTTTGGGCCTGCTGCGCGCCAAGCTCCAGGCATGAGCCTGCCCGTGCCTTGCGGCGAATTTTCAAGGCGAAAAGGCCTGCAGGCCTTGGTTGGTGTGTGCAGTGTGCTCCTGTTTCAGGAGCATGCGCAGGCCGGCGCGCAGGTGGAAGAGCCGCTGGCAGACGCTGTGCGCACCGCGCTGAGCGCGGCGATTGCCAACACCGCGCCGCCCGAACCCGTGTTTGCCGATACCGAATCGCGCCTGCAGTACCTGCGCTGGCTGGGCGCGATGAGCGAGCGGTTGAAGAAGAAAAAGCCGGACTGGCAAACCCGCAAGGAGTTCTTGCAAACCGTCTGGTACGAGAGCAAGCGTGCCGGGCTGGATACCGCGCTGGTGCTGGGCCTGATCCAGGTGGAGAGCAATTTCCGCAAATTTGCCGTCAGCAGCGTGGGGGCGCGCGGCTACATGCAGGTCATGCCGTTCTGGACCCGGGTCATCGGCGACGGGGATGCCGGCAAGCTGTTCCACATGAGCACCAATCTGCGCTTTGGCTGCGTGATCCTGCGCCACTACCTGGACCGCGAGAAGGGCGACCTGTACATGGCGCTGGGCCGCTACAACGGCAGCCGTGGCCAGCCGCAGTACCCTACCGCGGTGCTGGCCAACAAGCGCAACTGGGATTGGACCGACCGCTCGGCCAAAGGCTGAGCCTCGGCCAAAGCCTACGACCCCTCGACAGGCTCAGGGTGAAGGGGCTTTCCTATTGCAGAAAGCCGAGCTTGCCCTTGCCCTGACCGGCTTTGGGCAAATCATCGGTGCTGATCTCCCCGCGCCCGGCCAGCCGCGCATTGCCAAAGCCGGTCATCAGCGCGCGGCGCATTTCGCGCGGTGCCAGTTCGGCCAGCGCGTCCAGCACATCGCCGTGCGGCTCGGCGCCAAAGTGGCGGCCCCAGTCGTGTTCGCCCCGAATGCTCTGGTACAGGTTGCGCGCAATCGCACGGGCCTGCTCGGGTGTGGGCGGGTCTATCTCGAACACGTTCATGCGGTTCAGGATAGGGTCGGGGATGCCGCGTGCATCGTTGGCCGTGGTGATCCAGATCACCTGGCTGGCATCGATGGCCACGTCGGCAAACTCGTCAGTGAAGCTGCCTGCGGTGTCGTGCTCCAGCAGGCCGTAGAGCGCCCCCAGCGGGTCGTACTGCGCATCGGCAGCGGCCTTGTCGATTTCGTCCACCACGATCACCGGGTTGGCGTACTGGCCGTCGATCAGGGCCTCGAACACCTTGCCCGGTTTGGCGCCTTTCCATTGGGAGGATGAGCCCGACAGCAACCAGCCTGCGGTCATGGAACTCATGGGCACCAGGTTCATGCCGGTGCCCAGCAGCTCGGCCAGCTTCTTCGCGAAATGGGTCTTGCCAATGCCGGGGTCGCCCAACAGCAGGATGGGGGTGACTTCCAGCCCGTCGCGGCAGTCGTGGCTCAGGGCCACATGGCGCTTGACGTCGTCCAGCACCTCGGTGAAGTTGGGCAACTGGGCATAAAGGTCGCCCATTTCGGGCACGCCGGAGGGCTTGACCTGGAAGCGCTCGGGGCCACGCTCCAGCATGCGCTGGTAGGTGTTGCGCAGGCTGTCATGGTCACGGTCGGGGAGTTTGGCGAGCTTGCGCTCCACGTCATCGGGCGCGAACACGTTGCGCATGTTGGCGATGGGCAGGCGAAAGCCAGGTGCATGGGGTACCAGACTGCGGGAACTCATAAAGCACTCCTTGTCGACCAGACACGCTTTCATTAAAGCATGCAGGGCATACGGTGTTAAGCGTAAAGAAGGGCCGGATTGACAAAGCTACTGCCCGGCTTCCAGTGTGTGGCGTTTTTACAATGCAGGTCCGTAGACTAAATACCGCAGTGCCGGCCATGGATGACCCGATTACCGTGAAGTTGATGCCGGTGGCCACGCAGCTGCCGGTGTTTGTCTGCGACCTGGGCCGCTTTGCCGTCCAGTTGCAACTGGCCCGGCAGGCCATTGACGAGGTGCGCGCCACGCACCCCGACTCCACCCCTTCCAACGTCCAGGCGGTCTACATGAGCCCCTGGCAGAGCCATGGCCTGAGCGCCAAGTTCTCTCCCCTGTGTGACTGTGTGCGCCTGCTGGCGCAAACCTGCGCGCGACAGATCGTGGGCGCGTCCCTGGCGGACTTCAATATGGAACTGGTGGTCAACGACTGCTGGGGTGCCATTTACGAGCAGGCCGATTTTGCCAAGCCCCACAACCACTTTCCCGCAGACTTTGGTGTGGTGGTGTACCTGGAAGCGGAGCCGCACTGTGCACCCATCGTGTTCGGTGGCGCAATGCCGGTGCAACCCACGCCTGGCATGATGGTGCTGTTTCCGGGCATCCTTACGCATGAGGTACCCGCCACGCAGGGCCGGCGTGTAGTGGTGGCGATGAATCTCTACAAAAAGGCTACGTTTGCGGCCAACGCGTAAGGCCATGTAAAAAGCCACCCGAAGGTGGCTTGGCAGGGGGCTGTGTTGGCCGATCAGGCGGCCGTAGCGCCGGGCCGCCCCAAGCAAGGCACGCCCCCTTGGGGGGCAGCGACTACACGCAGTGAGGGTGCGTGGGGGCTTTAATTACTACCGATGACATGCTGCAGTTCGCCGTTCTCGTACATCTCCATCATGATGTCCGAGCCGCCGATGAACTCGCCCTTCACGTAGAGCTGGGGGATGGTGGGCCAGTTGCTGTATTCCTTGATGCCCTGGCGGATGCCGTCGTCTTCCAGCACGTTGACGGTCTTCACGGTCTTGGTGTCCACACCGCAGGCCTTGAGGATCTGGATGGCGCGGCCGGAAAAGCCGCACTGGGGAAAGCTGGCCGTGCCCTTCATGAAGAGCAGGATTTCGTTGGATTTGACGAGTTCGTCAATGCGTTGCTGTGCGTCGCTCATGGTGCAGTTTCCTGAGAATAGATTCCCCGATTATTTCACCTTCGCCGCCTGCGGTGCTGGGGCGTGCCCACTAGGCGCGCGGCGGGCAGGGCTTTTTCGGATTTTTTTGGATAATGGGGGTTATGAACATCACCAAAAACACCGCAGTCACGCTGCAATTCAAGGTTTCCGACACCACCGGCAAGCTGCTGGACCAAAGCCAGGAACCCATCGCCTACCTGCACGGCGGCTACGGCAACACCTTCCCTAAGATCGAGGAAGCGCTGGAAGGCCAGGCCGCAGGCTTTGCCACAACGGTGGAACTGGCCCCTGCCGACGCCTTTGGCGAATACAACGAGGCACTGCTGCAAACCATTCCCAAGACCCAGTTTCCGCCCGGCGTGAAGGTCGGCGGCCAGCTCGAAGGCCGGGGCGAGGACGGCAGCATGCACGTCTTCACCGTGACCAAGATCAAGGGCCCCGTCGTGCACTTGGACGGCAACCACCCCCACGCCGGCAAGACCCTGCGCTTTGCCGTCAAGGTGCTGGAAGTGCGCACCGCCAGCGAAGAAGAAATTGCCCACGGTCACGTGCATGGAGCCCACGGCCATCACCACTGATTGCCTGTTTCTACTTCGAAGAAGTTAAAAATGGCTGTAATTGAAAAATTACAGCCATTTTCTTTTGTGTAAATCAATTTAAAGCGCAACTTCGCAATCGTCTGCCACAGCAACAGGCCTAGGATTGAGGCTTAGAAAAGCCTTTTATTGCCTGGAGCCCGCCATGTTGTCCAACCCCGCCACCAAATACCGCGCCTTCCCGGCCATTGACCTGCCCAACCGCCAGTGGCCCACGCGCACCATCACGGCGCCGCCGGTCTGGATGAGCACGGACCTGCGCGACGGCAACCAGTCCTTGTTCGAGCCCATGAACGGCGAGCGCAAGATGCGCATGTTCCGCACGCTGTGCCAGATCGGGTTCAAGGAGATCGAGGTCGGTTTCCCCAGCGCCTCGCAGACCGACTTTGACTTTGTCCGCACCCTGATCGAAGGCGGCCACGTGCCCGAGGACGTGACCATCGAGGTGCTGACGCAGTCGCGCGACCACCTGATCGAGCGCACGATTGAATCGCTGAAAGGTGCACGCCGCGCCATCGTCCACGTCTACAACGCCACAGCCCCGGTGTTCCGCGAGGTGGTGTTCGGCATGAGCAAGTCCGAGGTGAAGGAACTGGCAGTGTCCGCCGTGCGCACCATCAAGCGCCTCACCGCCCAGCAGCCCGAGACCGAATGGGTGCTGCAGTACAGCCCCGAGGTGTTCACCAGCACCGAACTGGAATTCGCCTGCGAGGTCTGCGATGCCGTTACGGCCGAGTGGGGCGCCACGCCCGATAACAAGGTCATACTCAACCTGCCGGCCACGGTGGAAGTGTCCACGCCCAACATCTACGCCGACCAGATCGAGTGGATGCACACCCACCTGGCGCGGCGCGACAGCGTGGTGCTGAGCCTGCACCCGCACAACGATCGCGGCACCGGCGTGGCCGCGGCCGAACTGGCCCTGATGGCCGGTGCCGACCGCGTGGAAGGCTGCTTGTTCGGTAACGGCGAGCGCACCGGCAATGTGGACATCGTCACGCTGGCACTCAATCTCTACACCCAGGGCGTGGCGCCGGGGCTGGACTTTTCCGACATCAACGCCGTAGCCCGCACGGTGGAGCACTGCAACCAGCTGCCCATCCACCCGCGCCACCCCTATGTGGGCGACCTGGTGTTCACCGCCTTCAGCGGCTCGCACCAGGACGCCATCAAGAAGGGCTTTGCCGCGCAGAAGCCCGACGGCCTGTGGCAAGTACCCTACATGCCCATCGATCCGGCCGATGTGGGCCGCAGCTACGACTCGGTGATCCGCGTCAACAGCCAGAGCGGCAAGGGCGGCGTGGCCTACCTGATGGAAACCGATTACGGCGTGGTCATGCCGCGCCGCTTGCAGGTGGAGTTCTCGGGTGAGGTGCAGGCCTACACCGACGCTCATGGCGGTGAGATGACGGCCCAGGCCATCTGGGACCTGTTCGACGCCACCTATTTGAACGCGCCCGCCGCAAACGTGCGCTATGTGGAGCACCACCTGTTCGACCACGCCGGTGTGCAAGGCAAGCAGCATGTGCAGGGCATACGCATCGGTGTGGAGGTCAATGGCCAACCCATGCTGCTCAGCGGCGAAGGTAACGGCCCTATCGACGCGGCGGTGCACGCGCTGCAGGGTCTGGGCATTGCGGTGCAGGTGCGCTCGTATGAAGAGCGCAGCACCAAGGCCAGCGTGGACGGTGGCGACGCGCAGGCCTGCGCCTTCCTGGAATTGGTGTCTGCGCAAGGCGGCACCGAACGCTATGGTGTGGGCATGGACACCAACATCGTCACGGCCTCGGTCAAGGCGCTGATCAGCGGTGTGAACCGTCTTGGCTTGGTGCCGCAGGTGGTTGAGGAAGCTGTCGCTGCCTAAGGTTTCAGCACGGTGAGCTGGTTGATGACGGTTTCCACGTCATCGATCTGGCGCACCAGTTGTTCCAGTGCGGTGGCCTGTTCTGCCTTGCTGACGCAGCCCTTGAGCCAGACCCAGCGGCGCTGGCCTTCTACCCATACGCTGGTGTCGGCAAAGCGGCCATCCGCCAGGATGGCCTTTTGCACGCGCGGGATGATTTCCTTGTCATACAGGTAAGCGTTGGGCAGGCGGCAGCGGCCGGCTTGGAAGCAGCTGGTGCCGCGTTCTATGCGGTAATGGGATTCGGCGCGCATCTCGGCTTCGGTGATCAGCGGGCCTTCTTGTTTGGGGCAGGTGGGGAGTGCGGCAGTGACTTGGACGAAGGGGTCGTTGAAGTAGTTGGCTTTGGCCGGTTCGTCGGCGTGGGCGCTGACCGTGTGCAGCAGTACTGTGCTGCATATCACCAAGCGTGTGAACTGCGTCATGGCTTCCCTGTGTGTTGGAGGCGCCATTTTAGGGATAGCCGTCCATGCCGGTCGGGACGCTATGCGGGCAACTGCCCGCCGCTGCACCGCTCTATGCCCGCCAGATCCCGTCGCGACTGCACCTCCGCGAAGCCCGCTGCCGCCAGCAAACCGCGTACCGCATCCGCTTGGTCATATCCATGCTCCAGCAACAGCCAGCCGCCTGGCAGCAGATGCGCGGGGGCTTGCTGGATGATGGTGCGTATGTCGTCCAGCCCATCGCTCCCACTGGCCAGCGCCTGTGCCGGTTCGTGGGTCAGGGCCTCCAGATGCGGGTCCTGCGCCGCGATATACGGTGGATTGGAGACGATTGCGTGGAAGCGGTCCGCAATACCGGACAACCAGGAACCCTGGCTGAATTGCACCTCCAGCTGCAGGTGCTGCGCATTGGCCCGGGCCACAGAGAGTACGTCGGTGCTGTAGTCGACCGCATGCACTTGCAGCCCGGGGCGCGCGTGCTTGAGGGCCAGCGCAATGGCACCGCTGCCGGTGCCCAAGTCAATGACTGAAGCCGATGGTGGCAGCACTTCCAGCGCCCAATCCACCAGCGTTTCGGTATCCGGCCGCGGCACCAGCACGCGGGCATCCACAGCGAGTTTCAGGCCATAGAACTCCTTGTGGCCGGTCAGATAAGCCACGGGCTCACCGCGCAGGCGGCGCAGGGCCAGGGTCTGCAATGCTTCGGCCACGCCCTCGGGCAGCGTGTCGGTGTCGTGGGCCAGCAGCCAGGCGCGGTCGTGCTCGGCACTGCCCAGCGTGTACAGGGTCAACAGTTGCGCGTCCAGGCGCTCCAGGCCCAGGGACTGGAGGTGGTGCAGCGTCTGGGCGATGTTCATGGTGCTATGGAATCAATAGCTGTTTGCGCAATTGCAATATGGGTCACAGGCCTAAATGGCGCTTAAACGTTGCTCAATTCCAGCGCCGCCAACTGTTCCGCCGCCTCGTAGGCCTGCAGCGCATCCACCACGTCCTGCAGGTCGCCTTCCATGATTTGCAGCAGCTTGTACAGCGTGAGGTTGATGCGGTGGTCGGTCAGGCGGCCCTGCGGGAAGTTGTAGGTGCGGATGCGGTCGCTGCGGTCGCCGCTGCCGACCAGACTCTTGCGTTCGGCGGCGTCCTTGGCGGCGCGCTCGGCGCGGTCTTTTTCGTGGATGCGGGCGGTCAGCACTTTCAGGGCCTGCGCCTTGTTGCTGTGCTGGCTGCGGCCATCCTGGCATTCGGCGACGATGCCGGTGGGAATGTGGGTGATGCGCACGGCCGAGTCGGTCTTGTTGATGTGCTGGCCGCCGGCGCCGCTGGCGCGGTAGGTGTCGATGCGCAGATCGGACGGGTTGATCTTGATGGCTTCGGCCTCATCCTGTTCGGCCAGCACGGCGATGGTGCAGGCGCTGGTGTGGATGCGGCCTTGTGTTTCCGTGGCGGGCACGCGCTGCACGCGGTGGCCACCGGATTCAAACTTCAGCGCGCCATAGGCACCGGTGCCGTTGTGGTGGCCTTCCATACGCACCACGACTTCCTTGTAGCCGCCCAGTTCGCTGGGTGATTCGCTGACGATCTCGGTCTTCCAGCCGCAGCGGTCGGCATAGCGCATGTACATGCGCAGCAGGTCGCCGGCAAACAGCGCGGACTCGTCACCACCCGTGCCGGCGCGGATTTCGACAAACGCAGGGCGGGCGTCGTCCGGGTCCTTGGGCAGCAGCATGCGTTGCAGCTCGGCTTCCAGTTGCGCCAGCTCGGCGGTGGCAGAGGCGATTTCTTCCTCCGCCATTTCCAGCATGTCGGGGTCACTCTTCATCTCTTCGGCGCCAGCCAGATCGGCCTCGCGCTGCTGAAAGCGGGCCCAACGGGATGCGACGGCAGATACATCGGTGTGCTCGCGTGACAGCTTGAGGAACTGCTCCATGTCTTTCATGATGTCCTCGCGGGACAGCAGAAATTCCAGCTCGCCCTGGCGGTCGGTGTAGCGGGCGAGTTGTTGGCGGAGAAAGGGTTTCATGGCGGGGAAATACAGAAGGAAAGAGGCAACAAAGACATGCTGCCCGTGTGGCAGCGGCGGCGCTAAAGAGCGTCGCTAACGGCTGTTGCGCAGGAAAAAGTGCTGAATGGCTGCGCCGGCGCGCTCGCGGGCGGCGGCGTCGCCGGCATGCAGCTCGGCCATGGCGCCGTGCAGCATCTTTTGGGTCAGGCCTTTGGACAGGGCTTCGAGCACTGCGTCCACGTCCTCGCCCTTGGCCAGCAGCTTGCGGGCGCGGGCCAACTCCACGGCACGCCACTCGTCGGCCTGGGCGTTGAGCTGCTGGATCAGCGGTACGCTGCTCCTTTGGTCCACCCAGTGCATAAAGCTCTGCACGCCGGCGTCCACAATGGCCTCGGCCTGGGCTACGGCGGCCTGGCGGCTGGCCTGGGCGGTTTGCACCACACCGGCCAGGTCGTCCACGGTGTAGAGGTACACGTCGCCCAGGGCCTTGACCTCGGGTTCGATGTCGCGCGGCACGGCCAGATCGACCATGAACATCGGGCGGTGGCGGCGCTTCTTCAGCGCCCGCTCCACCGCGCCCAGGCCGATGATGGGCAGGGTGCTGGCGGTGCAACTGATGACGGCATCAAACTCATGCAGGCGGTCGGGCAGGTCGGCCAGGCGCATGACCTCGCCGCCAAAACGGCTGGCGAGTTTTTCACCGCGCTCCAGCGTGCGGTTGGCAATCGCGATGCCCTTGGGGTTCTTGGCGGCGAAGTGCGTGGCGCACAGTTCTATCATCTCGCCGGCGCCGACAAACAGCACGCGCACCTGGCCCAGGTCTTCAAACAGGTTGCCGGCCAGGCGCACGGCGGCAGCGGCCATGCTGATGCTGTGGGCGCCGATCTCGGTGGAGGTGCGCACTTCCTTGGCCACGGCAAAAGAGCGCTGGAACAGTTGCGACAGGGTGGTGCCCAGGGCCCCGGCGGCATCGGCGGCGCGCACGGCGTCCTTCATCTGGCCCAGGATTTGCGGCTCGCCCAGCACCATGGAATCGAGCCCGCTGGCCACGCGAAAGGCGTGGCGGGCGGCCTGGTCGTCCTGTAGCGCATAGGAGTGGGCACGCAGTTCGCTGGCGGAGACGCCACCGGACTGGGCCAGCCAGTGCAGCGTGTGCTCCAGCTCGGACGCATCCCCGGCGCAGTAGATCTCGGTGCGGTTGCAGGTGGAGACGATGGCCGCCTCGGGAGGGCGCGCCATGGACTGGCGCAGGCCGCGCAAATGCGGCTCGATCTGGTCCATGGCAAACGCAAACCGGCCCCGCATATCCAGCGGTGCGGTGGTGTGGTTGATGCCTAAAGTCCAGACGGCCATGGGTGGTGTGATTGCATGGCAGGGTGCCGCTTGCGCGGTGCTGCTCAGAGGGGATTGGTGCCCGATTATAAAATCTAGCCCACTTTCACCAATTTGGGGCCCTGGCGCCCGTGCTTATGGGGCCGCTAGACCTGCTCAACCACCTGCTCAATTTTGTGGCCCCCGCGCTGGTGGTGGGTTTGGTGCTGGCGGTTGTGGGGCCTTTTTTGGTAAAGAAACGGTCTGTAGCCCATACCCTGCTTGCGCAGACAGCTATCAATACAATAGCAGGCTCGGCGGCGCTGCTGGTTGGTCTGTGGTTTTTCGGACATGACGGCAAGATGGCCAGCTACACCGCGCTGGTGCTGGTAGCTGCCAGCAGTCAGTGGTGGGCGATGCGGCGCTAGTGGCGGCATGGGCCCATCGGACTCAGGCGGGACTGAACAAATCCACCCGGTCCGTGATGATGCCGTCGGTACCTAAATCGATCAGGCGCTGTGCCGCCCATTCGTCGTTGACGGTGTAGCTCAGGGTGCGAAAGCCCGCGCTCTGCGCCTGCGTCACACTGCTGGTGTCCCACAGCGCCTGGTTGCAGACGATGGCCTGGCAGCCCAAGGTCAGCGCAGTCTCCAGCCAGCCTTTCCATAGCGTGTCCAGCAGCAGGCCGCGTGGCAACTCCGGTTGCATCGCCTGGGCGCCTTCCAGCGCCTCGGGGGCAAAGGAGGTCAGCAGCGGCGGCACGGTCTGGCCATGCCACAGGCGTGCCGCATGTTCGGCCACCACTTCGCCGGTGTGGCGTTCGGTGCCGGGCGTGGGCTTGATCTCGATGTTCAGGAAATAGCCGTTGCGGATGCAGTAGGCAGCAATGGCGTCCAGCGTGGGCAGGGGTTCACCGGCGTAGCCGCGGCTATGCCAGCTACCGGCGTCTAGTTGCGACAGCACGCTCCAGGGATGGTCACCACCCACGGCACTCTGGCCGGGGCCGATCTTGGCGCGCGCATCGGTGGTGCGCTGCAGCGTGGCGTCGTGCATCAGGAAGGGCACGCCGTCGCTACTCAGCTTCACATCGCACTCGAACATGCGGTAGCCGTGGCTGGCGCCCAGGCGGAAGGCGGCCAGTGTGTTCTCGGGCGCGAGTTTGCCCGCGCCACGGTGGGCGACCCAGCGCGGGTAGGGCCAGTGGGGAAGGTCAGTCAGCATATTCAGAGGCGCTTGCCTGTGGCCGCGTCGAAGTAGTGCAAGCGGTCGGCGCGCGGGGTGACATGCAGTGTGGCACCCAGTGCCGGTACGGTGTGTGATTCTTCGGTACGAATGATCACGGTTTCTTCGCCCGCACCGTGCGCCCAGCGGCCGTAGACCAGGCGCTCGGCGCCCAGCATTTCCACGGCTTCCACCTTCAGCTCCCAGCCGCTGCTGGCAACCGTCAGGTGTTCGGGGCGGATGCCGGTGATGACGCCGGCTTGGCCGCCCGGGGCGTTTTTCAGCAAGTTCATGGGCGGGGAGCCGATGAAGCTGGCCACAAAGGTGGTGGCCGGGCGGGTGTAGACCTCTTCGGGTGTGCCGAACTGTTCCATCACGCCGGCGTTCATCACGATCATGCGTTGCGCCAGCGTCATGGCCTCGACCTGGTCGTGCGTGACGAACAGGCTGGTGATGCCCAGTTCGCGGTGCAGCTTTTGAATCTCCAGCCGGGTCTGGGCGCGCAGCTTGGCGTCGAGGTTGGAGAGCGGTTCATCAAACAAAAACACCTGGGGCTGGCGCACGATGGCGCGGCCCATGGCCACGCGCTGGCGCTGGCCGCCGGAGAGTTCACGCGGTTTGCGTTTCAGGAATGGTCCGATCTCCAGAATCTTGGCGGCCTTGTCCACACGTGCCTTGATCTCGTCGGTGGGCACCTTGGCAATCTTCAGCCCATAGGCCATGTTGTCGAACACGCTCATGTGGGGGTAGAGCGCGTAGTTCTGGAACACCATGGCGATGTCGCGTTCCGCCGGCTCCAGGTGGTTGACGACGCGTGCGCCAATGGAGATGTCGCCGTCGCTGATTTCTTCCAATCCCGCGACCATGCGCAACAGTGTGGATTTGCCGCAGCCGCTGGGGCCAACGATAACGATGAATTCACCGTCCGCAATGGCGGCATTGACGCCGTGGATGACCTGGTTGACGTGCTTGCCGGAGCCGTAGCGCTTGATGACGTTGTTCAGTGTGATGGATGCCATATTTCCCCAATCGGTTGGCGGCAGATCGCCGCTTCGCGGCGTCTGCCCCGCAAACAGGTTTACTTTTCCGTGTCGACCAGACCTTTGACAAACCACTTCTGCATCAACACCACCACCAAAGTCGGTGGCAGCATGGCGAGGATGGCGGTTGCCATGACGACATTCCACTCCACGGGTGCTTCACCACCGCCAATCATCTGCTTGATGCCGATGACGATGGGGTACATGTCTTCGCTGGTGGCGGCGATCAGGGGCCACAGGTACTGGTTCCAGCCATAAATGAACTGGATCACAAACAGTGCGGCAATGCTGGTGGCCGACAAGGGCAGCAACACATCTTTGAAAAAGCGCAAAGGCCCGGCGCCGTCAATGCGGGCGGCCTCCACCAATTCATCGGGCACGGTCAGGAAGAACTGACGGAACAGGAAGGTGGCCGTGGCCGAGGCAATCAGGGGCACGGACAGGCCTGCAAAGGTGTTGATCATGCCCAGATCCGCCACCACCTGGTAGGTGGGGCCAATCCGCACCTCTACCGGCAACATCAAGGTGATGAAGATCAGCCAGAAGCACAAATTGCGCAGCGGGAAGCGGAAGTAGACGATGGCAAACGCCGACAGCAGCGAGATGCTGATCTTGCCAAAGGTGATGATGAACGTGATGACAAAACTCACCCAGATCATGCGCCCCACGGCCACGTGCGAGCTGGATGCGCCGGTGCCCAGCAAGGCGGTCTTGTAGGTCTCCCAGAAGTGGTTGCCGGGCCAGATGGGCATGGGGGCCTGCATGATCTCCTGCGGGCTGTGCGTAGAGGCCACGAATGCCAGGTAGATCGGAAAGGCGACGACCAGCACGCCCAAGACCATGACGATATGGGCCAGTAGGCCCAGGGTGCGGCTGCGTTCAACCATGGGGGTGCGCGAATGCCGCCGGGCCGCCCCAAGGCATGAGAGCCTCCTTGGGAGGCAGCGACCCGTGTAACGGCGGAGCGTGGGGGTCTTGTTTCATCATCAGTAGTTCACTTTCTTTTCGATGAACTTGAATTGAACGACCGTCAGCGCAATCACGATCACCATCAACACGACGGACTGCGCCGCGGAGCTGCCAAAGTCCATGCCACGGAATCCATCGAAGTACACGCGGTAGACCAGCGTGGCCGTGTCCTTGCCAGGGCCACCCTGGGTGGTGGCGTCGATGATGGCGAAGGTGTCGAAGAAGGCATACACCATGTTGATCACCAGCAGAAAAAACGCCGTGGGTGACAACAGGGGGAGCTGTATGGTCCAGAAGCGTCGCCAGGGCCGTGCACCGTCCATCGCGGCCGCCTCGATCAGTGACTTGGGGATGCTGGTCAGCCCTGCCAGAAAAAACAGAAAGTTGTACGAAATCTGCTTCCACACCGATGCCATGACGATCAGCGCCATCGCATGGTTGCTATTGAGCAAATGGTTCCACTGGATGCCCAGGCCCTTGAGCCAATAGGTGACGATGCCGACGGAGGTGGAAAACATCAAAGCCCACAGCAGCCCGGTCACCACCGGCGCCACCGCATAGGGCAGTATCAGCACGGTTTTGTAAAAGGCCGCACCCTTGGTGATGCGGTCTGCAAACACGGCCAGCAGCAGCGCAATGCTCAAGCCCAGCACCGTGACCAGCACCGAGAAGATCAGTGTGGTCTTGAACGACGCCATATAGGTGCCGTCCGCCCACAGGCTGCGGAAGTTGTCCAGGCCCACCCAAGTGACCGAACTGCCAAACGCGTCCTGCTGCTGTACCGACTGCACCAGGGCCTGGCCTGCGGGCCAGAAAAAGAACACCCCCACGATGCACAGCTGGGGTGCCAGCAACACCCATGGCAACCACGCCGAACGGAACAGGACACGTTTTTCCATGGCCGCTACAACGTGCTTATTTGTTGGCCGCCTGGAACTTGGCCAGCAACTCGTTGCCGCGCTTGACGCCGTCGTCCAGCGCCTGCTTGGCGGTCTTCTTGCCGACCCAGATCTGTTCGGTTTCCTCGTCCAGGATGGCGCGGATTTGCACAAAATTGCCCAGGCGCACGCCACGCGATTTGTCGGTGGTCTTGCGGATCATCTGGTTCACTGCCACATCGGTACCGGGGTTCTTCTTGTAGAAGCCGGATTCCTCGGTCAGCTTGAAGGCCGCCGTGGTAATAGGCAGGTAGCCGGTGCGCATGTGGCTGGCGGATTGCACCTTGGGGTCGGACAGGAAGTTGAAGAAGGCTGCCACCCCCTTGTAATGCTCTACCGGTTTGCCGGCAAACACCCACAGGCTGGCGCCACCGATGATGGTGTTTTGCGGTGCACCGGGCACGTCGGGGTAATAGGGCAGTGTGGATTCGGCAAACTTGAACTTGGCGTCGCGCGAGAAGCTGGCGTAGCTGCCCGACGAACCGACGAACATGGCGCATTCACCCGAAGCGAAGGAAGATACGGGTTTGCCGGCGCGGCCCTTGTAGACGAACAGGCCTTGCTTGGACATATTGCCCAGGTTCTCGAAATGGCGCACATGTAGTGGTGAGTTGAATTCCAGCCGCGCATCCAGCCCGCCAAAGCCATTGTTCTTGCTGGCATAGCTGGTGTTGTGCCAGGCAGAGAAGCTTTCCAGCTGGGCCCAGGTCATCCACGAGGTGGTGAACGGACACTGGCTGCCGCTGGCCTTGAGCTTGGCCGCGATGGACACCACTTCGGGCCAGGTCGTGGGGGCTTTTTCGGGGTCCAGGCCGGCGGCCTTGAACGCGTCCTTGTTGTAGTAGAAAACGGTGGTGGAGCTGTTGAATGGCAGGCTCAGCATTTGGCCATTGGGGGCGGTGTAGTAACCGGCCACGGCGGGAATGTAGGCCTTGGGGTCGAACTTGGCGCCGGCTTCCTTCATCACTTCGGCCACGGGCTTGATTGCGCCTTTGGAGTACATCATGGTGGCAGTGCCGACTTCAAACACCTGCAGGATGTCGGGCGCATTGCCGGCGCGGTAGGCGGCAATGCCGGCGGCCACGGACTGGTCGTATTCACCCTTGTAGGTGGGAATGACCTTGTAGTCCTTCTGGCTGGCATTGAATTCCTTGGCCAGGTCGTTCACCCAGTCGTTCAAGGCGCCGTCCATGGAATGCCACCATTGGATTTCGGTCTGGGCCTGGGCGGGGATGCAAAAAGCGGCAGCGGTAAGGGCGGCAATGGCCAGTACCCGGCGTTTGAGGTTCATGGTTTCTCCTTGGATGGGGACGGACGGATGCTATCCCGGCACTGTGTCAAATCGATGGCAGATTGATTACAACCCAGTCGTTCTGGCCCCCTGGTCAGGGCTTTCCATTAGTCTTTCGGGGTGATTGCTGCGCTGCGGTAACATCGTTCTCCTGCCAAAGTACCCCCGATGAACGCCCCCACCACGCTCAACCATCTTCTGTCGGCCGCAGGCACTGCGCCCCATGTGCACGAACGCATTCGCGAGATTCCCTACAACTACACCTCCTTCTCCGACCGCGAAATCGTGATTCGCCTGCTGGGCGTGCCGGCCTGGGAGCTGCTGAACCAGTTGCGCGAAGAGCGTCGCACGGGCCGCTCGGCCCGCATGCTGTACGAGGTGCTGGGCGATATCTGGGTGGTGCAGCGCAACCCTTATTTGCAGGACGACCTGCTGGACAACCCCAAGCGCCGTGGCCTGCTGGTCGATGCCCTGAAGCATCGCCTGCATGAGGTGGAAAAACGCCGTACCCCCGATGTCGACTCCGAGCGCGACGCCATGGTGGGCACGCTGCTGGTCGCGGCCCGCTCGGCGGTGCAGGCCTTCGATGCGGCATTTGTCGAAGTGGCCGCACTGCGCCGCAAGGCCCAGCGCGCCCTGGGCAAGCTGACCGCCAAGGACAACATCAAGTTTGACGGCCTCTCGCGTGTGAGCCATGTGACTGACGCGACCGACTGGCGCGTGGAATACCCGTTTGTCGTGCTGACGCCTGACTCGGAAGAAGAAATGGCCGGCCTGGTCAAGGGCTGTATCGACCTGGGTCTGACCATCATCCCGCGCGGCGGCGGCACCGGTTACACCGGCGGCGCGATCCCGCTGACCTGGAAGAGCGCGGTCATCAACACCGAAAAGCTCGAGGCCATGACCGAGGTGGAGATGAAAGTCCTGCCAGGCCTGGACTTTGAAGTCGGCACGGTCTGGACCGAGGCGGGTGTCGTGACCCAGCGCGTGGCGGATGCCGCCGAGCGCGGCGGTTTTGTGTTTGCCGTGGACCCGACATCGGCTGAAGCCAGCTGCATAGGCGGCAATATCGCGATGAACGCGGGCGGCAAGAAAGCTGTCCTGTGGGGCACGGCGCTGGACAATCTGGCCAGCTGGCGCATGGTGACGCCGCAGGCTGAGTGGCTGGAAGTCACGCGCATCCACCACAACATGGGCAAGATCCATGACGTGGATGTGGCCAGCTTTGAGCTGCAGTATTTCAAGGCCGACGGCAAGACGCCCATCCGCAAGGAGCGCCTGGACATCCCGGGCAAGACGTTCCGCAAGGAAGGCCTGGGCAAGGACGTCACCGACAAGTTCTTGAGCGGCTTGCCCGGCATCCAGAAAGAAGGCTGCGACGGCCTGATCACCAGCGCGCGCTGGGTGGTGCACCGCATGCCCAGCCACACGCGCACCGTATGCCTGGAGTTCTTCGGCAATGCCCGCGACGCCGTGCCCAGCATCGTCGAGATCAAGGACTTCATGTTCGCCGAGCAAAAGCGCTCGGGTGTGCTGTTGGCCGGCCTGGAGCATCTGGACGACCGTTACCTGAAGGCCGTGGGCTACGCCACCAAGAGCAAGCGCGGTGGCCTGCCCAAGATGGTGCTGGTGGGTGACATTGCCGGCGACGACGCTGATGCCGTGGCGCGTGCCACATCGGAGGTGGTGCGCATTGCCAACTCGCGCAGCGGCGAAGGCTTTGTCGCCATCAGCCCCGAGGCGCGCAAAAAATTCTGGCTCGATCGCAAGCGCACCGCGGCCATCAGCCGCCACACCAACGCCTTCAAGATCAACGAAGACGTGGTGATCCCGCTGCCGCGCATGGCCGAGTACACCGACGGCATCGAGCGCATCAACATCGAACTGAGCCTGCGCAACAAGATCGCGCTGTGCGATGCGCTAACCGACTTCTTTGCCCAGGGCAACCTGCCGCTGGGCAAGGGCGACGACGCGACCGACATCCCCTCGGCCGAGTTGCTGGAAGACCGCGTGGCGCAGGCGCTGGCGCTGGTCGCGCGGGTGCGCCAGCAATGGCAGGGCTGGCTGGACGGCGTGGAAGGCCTGTTCGCCCAGTTGCAGGACCACAGCTTGCGCGCCAGTTGGAAGACCCAGTTGCGTGCGCCACTGCAAGGTATCTTCACGGGTGGCGCATTCGAGGCGATATTGACCGAATGCACCGCCATCCACCAGCGCGTGCTCAAGGGCCGTGTCTGGGTGGCGTTGCACATGCACGCCGGTGACGGCAATGTGCATACCAACATCCCCGTCAACAGCGACGACTACGACATGCTGCAGGCCGCCCACGGTGCGGTCAAACGCATCATGGCGCTGGCGCGCAGCCTGGACGGCGTGATCTCGGGTGAGCATGGCATCGGCATCACCAAGCTGGAGTTTTTGAGCGACGCTGAACTGCAGCCGTTCACCGACTACAAGGCCAAGGTGGACCCGGAAGGGCGCTTCAACAAAGGCAAGTTGCTACGAAATCAGGAGCTACCTGCGCAAGCAGGACGCGGGCTAGATGCCAATTCTGCTCACAATCCGGTGCAAATCTATGCCGATTTGACCAACGCCTACACGCCGTCGTTTGGCCTGATGGGCCACGAGTCGCTGATCATGCAGCAGAGTGACATTGGCGCGATTGCCGACAGCGTGAAGGACTGCCTGCGCTGCGGCAAGTGCAAGCCGGTGTGCGCCACCCACGTGCCGCGTGCCAACCTGCTGTACAGCCCGCGCAACAAGATTCTGGCGACCTCGCTGCTGGTGGAGGCCTTCCTGTACGAAGAGCAGACGCGCCGCGGCATCAGCATCAAGCACTGGGAAGAGTTTGAGGACGTGGCCGACCACTGCACGGTGTGCCACAAGTGCCTGAGCCCGTGTCCGGTGAAGATCGACTTTGGCGACGTGACCATGAACATGCGCAACCTGTTGCGCAAGATGGGCCAGAAGTCTTTCCGCCCCGGCAACGCGGCAGCGATGTTCTTCCTGAACGCCACTAACCCCGAGACCATCAAGCTGATGCGTACGGCCATGGTTGGTGTGGGTTTCAAGGCGCAGCGCCTGGCCAATCAGGTGTTGCGCCTGGCGGCGAAAAAACAGACCAACAAACCTCCGGCGACGGTGGGAACGGCTCCGATCAAGGAGCAGATCATCCATTTCATCAACAAGAAAATGCCCGGCGGCTTGCCCAAGAAAACGGCGCGTGCCTTGTTGGACATTGAAGATGCGGATTACGTGCCCATCATCCGCAACCCCAAGACCACGACCGCCGAGACCGAGGCGGTGTTCTACTTCCCCGGCTGCGGCTCGGAGCGCTTGTTCAGCCAGGTGGGCTTGGCCACGCAGGCCATGCTGTGGCACGCCGGTGTGCAGACCGTGCTGCCGCCCGGTTACCTGTGCTGCGGCTACCCGCAGCGCGGCAGTGGTCAGGCCGACAAGGCCGAGAAGATCATCACCGACAACCGCGTGCTGTTCCACCGTGTGGCCAATACGCTCAACTACCTGGACATCAAGACCGTGGTGGTGAGCTGCGGCACCTGCTACGACCAGTTGCAGGGCTACAAGTTCGAGGACATCTTCCCCGGTTGCCGCATCATCGACATCCATGAGTACCTGCTGGAGAAAGGTATCACGCTGGACACCACCGGGGGCGGCCAAGGCTATCTGTACCACGACCCCTGCCACAGCCCCATGAAGCTGCAGGACCCGATGAAAACGGTCAAGGCCTTGGTGGGTGACAGCGTCATCAAGAGCGAGCGCTGCTGCGGCGAGAGCGGCACGCTGGGTGTGACCCGGCCCGACATCTCCACGCAAATCCGTTTCCGCAAGGAAGAGCAATTGCAAAAAGACGAGGCGGCGCTGCAGGCGCTGCAAGGCACGGATGCGCAGACCAAGAGCCACAACACCAAGATTCTGACCAGCTGCCCCAGCTGCTTGCAGGGCCTCTCCCGCTACGGCAATGACCTGAACAACGGCCTGCTGGAAGCCGACTACATCGTGGTGGAGATGGCCAACCAGATTCTGGGCCAGGAGTGGCTGCCCCAGTACGTGCAGACGGCCAATGCCGGCGGCATTGAGCGGGTACTGGTCTAAGCGTTCCGCAAGCAATGGCCCGCGTCCTCTGCGTTTGGGAGCAAGGGTCGAATCTGGGGCATCTGAGCAACCTGCGCGCGCCGATTGAGGCAGCGCAGGACCTGGGCCACGAAGTGACGCTGGTGGCGCGCGAATTGCATCGCATTCCTGAGGTGATGACGGGGCTGCGCTTCGGCCTGATGCAATCGCCTTTCAAGCAGTTTGTGCCCAAAGTCGATGCCAGCGCCATCCAGAGTTATGCGCAGTTGCTGGCGATCCAGTGCTTTTCCTCGTCGCAGGAGCTGTTGCTGTATGTGCGCGCCTGGCGTGCCATTTTTGACCTGCAGCGGCCCGATATCGTGTTTTTTGAGCACAGTCCCACGGCGTTGGTGGCGGCATGGGCCTATGGTTTCCAGAAAGTACTGGTGGGCTCGGGCTTTGACATCCCGCGCACTGACCGCCGGGAGGGCGTTTTCCAGCCCTTCCCCACGGCCCCGCAGACACCCGAAGCCCAGCAGCGGCTGCTGTCCGACGACGCCGTGGTGCTGCAGCTGTTGAACCAGGTCCATGCGGTGCAGGGGGCGCCGGCCATGTCGTGGCTGGGCGAGTTGTATGCCCAAGCGCCACGCCAGTGCCTGATGACCTGGCCGGCCCTGGACTGCTTTGGTCCCCGCCCCAACGGCCTGTACATGGGGCGTGACAACCTCAAGACGCTGCCGGCGCCGGTGTGGCCTGGTGGCGCTGGCCCCAAGGTGTTTGGCTATTTGAGTGCGTTTCCGGGTCTGGAGCTGTTTTTGCAGGCCTTGCAGGCGACGCAGGTCTGTGCACTGCTGTTGGTGCGGGGTTTGCCGTCGGATTTGCGCATCCGCTATGCCGGAGGCGGCATTGCATTTGCCGACCATCTGGTGGACCTGGCCCTGGTTGCGACGCAGGCCGACTGGGTGGTGCACCATGGCAACCACGGTACCACCGCCACGTTTTTGCTGGCCGGTTTGCCGCAGTTAGCGATACCGCTGCAGCAAGAGCAGTTGTTCAATGCCCTGCGCTTGGTCGAGCAATCCTGCGCGCTGCTGGCCTACCAGGACCAAGCCAGTTATCACGAGGTGGTGGGTGCCATGTGCCAGCGCGCAGACCTGCGCTTGGCAGCCAAAACGGTACAAAAGACTTGTGCAGTGCAGGAAAACCGGCAATGTGTGGAGTATTTCCGTAACTTGCTGCAAGACTTGTGATTAAATTCCGCTGTGCAGCATTTAGGCCTGTCGGCTCTGCTGCCAAAGGAGTACGCCATGTGTTCCAGATCCTCACTCAACCACGTTTATCGCACTGTATGGAATAGCGCCCTGGGGGCGATGGTGGCTGTTGCAGAAAACACCAACAGCCACGGTACGGGTGGTAGTAGTGTGACTGCCAGCGCGGCCTCAGGCCACCGCGTGGCCACGCCACTGGCGATCACCTTAGCGGTGGCCTTGGCGTGGGCTGGACTACCGGACACGGCGCTGGCCAATCCCACCGGCGGCACCGCCGTGGTCGGGCAGGCCACCATGACCACCAACGGCAACCAGCTGCTGGTCACCACCCAAAACGGCGCTGGTACCAACTACTCAGCCATCAACTGGCAAAGTTTTTCCATTCCCGCAGGTAGCAGCACCTACTTCCAGCAGCCCACTGCCGCTAGCACCTCCATCAACCGCGTAGTGACCAACACGCCCTCGTTGATCTTTGGCACGCTGGGCAGCAATGGCAATCTGGTGTTGATCAACCAGTCGGGCATCACGGTGGGCGCAGGTGCGGTGGTGGACACGGCAGGCTTCACTGCCTCTGCGTTACGCATGAGCGACTCTGATGCTGCGGCAGGGCGCATGCGTTTTGGTGATGGTACCGAGGGCGGTACTGTTTCGGTGCAGGGCAAAGTGCTGGCACGCAACGGGGATGTGACCCTGATCGGCAGCCGTGTCGAAACGGGCGCCGGTGCCCTGATACAAGCGCCCAATGGCAGCACGATCCTGGCTGCAGGTCGACAAGTCGAAATCACGGCGCGGGGGCTGGAGGGCATACGGATGCAGGTGCAGGCGCCCCAGGATTCCGCGCTGAACCTGGGCCGGCTGGAAGGTGATGCCGTGGGCATCTTTGCCGGAACACTCCGGCACAGCGGGCTGATCCAGGCCAACGCGGTCAGTGTGGAGGGTGGCAAGGTCGTTCTCAAGGCAACAGACCAGTTGGAAATTGACGGCACCGTGCAAGCCCAGGCATTGGGCCAACGTGGCGGCAGCATCCAGGCCAGTGCCGCGCATGTGAAATTGGATGGCACGGCGCTTCTGGATGCCAGTGGTGATTTGGGGGGCGGGGAGGTGCTGGTCGGTGGTGGATACCAAGGACATGACTCCCGGCTTGTGAATGCCCAAACAACCGACGTCGCTGCCGGTGCGCAGCTCAAGGCAGATGCTGTTACTGAAGGAGATGGTGGCACGGTGGTGGTTTGGGCCGATGGCACCACGCGCTACCGTGGCAGCCTGAGTGCACGCGGTGGTGCCCAGGGTGGCAACGGTGGGCGGGCTGAGGTTTCAGGTAAGGGCTATCTGGACTTCGATGGTTTGGTGGATCTAAGAGCTGCCAGGGGTGCCAAAGGCAATTTGTTGTTAGATCCGCTGAATATTGAAGTTGGCACCTGTGCCGACATTACTGGAGCGAGCTGTGGATATGGCGCTGACATAACTTCAGGGAGTCAATTGAGTGATTCAGCCGTCTATTCGGGGGCTACCAGTTACATCACCGCTGGCGCTGTGGGAACTTTGTTGAACACCGCTGATGTGACGCTGGCCGCGACCAACAACATTACGCTTCAAAGCATGGTCACCACCACGGGTTCTTCCAGTGGGGCGACGACATTAACCTTGAATGCCGGGAATGACATTTTGTTCGGTTCCGGCGGTGGCATCACTTCCAGTACTTACGCGACAAATATCAAGCTCAATGCCAGTCACGGCATCGCCTTTAGTGGTTATGGGGCATCTGTCTCCAGCTACGGGGGCAGCATCACACTCACTGCAGGTTCTGGCGGCGTCGGTTATGCAGGTGCAGTCACCCTAGATTCTTCTGGCAGCCAAAATGGTGGCATCAATGTGACGTCGGATGGCAGCGTGACGTTGGGCACCGTATCTGCGTCGCCCAACTCTATTTACGGCTCAACTGCGAGCGGTGCTGTGTCCATCAAATCCACGAGCGGAAGTGTGACGACCGGTGCCATTCGCACGAATGGCGGGCAAAACGGGATCAATGGCGGCAGCATCACCATCAGCGCAGGTAGCTTGGTCAATACAGGGGCCTTGTCCGCCAACGGTTACGGCGGTTATTACGTTAGCCAAGGCGGTAACGGTGGCAGTATCCAAATCACTGCAGGTGGCACGGTAGTCACCGGGGGAATTTCGGCCAAGGGAGGCGATGGCGATACTACCTACGTGCCTGGTTCCGTCGGGGGCAACGGTGGCTCAGTCTCCGTGACTGCGGCTGCAGCAAGTACGGTGGGTACCGTCGATGTCAGTGCCGGCATGGGCTATGGATCCACGGTAGGCAGCGGTGGCAGTGCCGCGTTGAAGTTGAGCTCCGGCAACCTCGCTTTTGGAACGACCGCTACCGTGAGTGGTGCCAGTTCCCTTTCGTTGACTGCATCCAATGGCAGCGTATCCCAAAGTGCAGACATCACGGTTTCGAGTTTGACGGTGTCGGCCGCTACGGGTATTACCCTCGGCAGCTCGACCAATCAAATAGCGAATGTGACGGCCGCAAACTCTTCGTCGGGTAATGTCCTGATCAAGAGTACGGGTGGAACATTGGTTCAGAAAGTAACCAATGGCGGCGGCAATGTGGATATCTACACCTTCAGTCCGCTCACGGTGGGCACTGGCGGCATATCCGCCACTGGAGGCATATCGCTGTTTGCAACGACAGTCGGCTCCAACAGCAACATCACGATCAACGGCCCGGTGAACTCCAGTGGCGGAAGCGTCACGATGTCTGCCTACAACAGCATTCAGCAGAACAGCTATGTGTATGGAGCAACCGGGGTGTCGGCGACGGCATCTACAGGCTCCATCACTTTCGGCCCCAATGGTTATAGCGGCGGCAGCCCATTGAGTTACTCTGCCAATGGTGTTTCGGTGACAGCCCCGGTAGTGCCTTTGACGGCTCTCACTTCAACGGGCGGCACCGTATCAGACTTCCTGGACCAGTTCATCGCGGCGGTGGACCAACAGCAGACTTTCAGTGACGATCCGTTTGATCCACGTAACCTCAACAAGGACGCATTGGTTGTGGAAGGGCAGGTATGTACCCCTTGAAACGATATTCCATGGCGCTTACGGGCGCCATGCTTTTGGGTGCCTGGCAGATTGGCTGGGCCCAGTCGGCGGGTGAGGTGGAGTTTGCACGCGGTGCTGGATTTGCACAGAGTGGTGGACAGGCGCCGCGCGCGCTGGGCAAGGGCTTGGTGCTGAAAGAGGGTGATCGTCTCACCACTGCGGAGGGATCAAGTGCCATAGTGAAGCTGCAGGACGGCACCCGCATGACCTTGCGGCCAAACTCCGAGTTGATCGTTCAAACCTACCAGTTCAAGGAAAACACACCCGAAAGCAACAGCATGGTGATGCAGTTGTTGCGTGGCGGATTCCGTGCGGTGACGGGACTGATCTCCAAAGGCTCACCCAATGCCGCCAAGGTACAGACGGCGACGGCCACCATTGGGATTCGCGGGACCGATTTTGATGCCCGGTTGTGCGGCCCGGAGTGCAAGGCCGAGTCGGCGCATGTCACTGAGAAACCCCGTGCCAATGCGGTGCTGGCCAGTGCCAAACTGGTGGGCTCGCAGGGCGAGATTTACGCCACCGATACCGAGGGGGTACGCCGCCGCGTGGTCGATGGCGGCAGTGTCTACCCCGGTGACACGGTAGAAACCCGCCCCGGCGCGCGCGGCATGCTGGCGTTTCGGGACGACAGCCGCCTGACCCTGGGCGCTAACTCGCAGTTCCGGGTGGATGCTTTTCTGTTTGACGACAAGAACCCGGGTGACGGCAAGTTTCTGGTGTCCCTGCTGCGGGGCTCTCTGCGGGCCCTCACCGGGTTGATCGGCAAGGCCAATAACCGCAATGTCGGTTTTGCCACGCCAACCGCTACCGTCGGGATACGCGGCACTGGGTTGGACCTGGACTGTGGCGCTTCCGCCGCCTGCAGTTTCTTCACTTGGCTGGGCACTATTGAAGTGACACCGCAGGGCCAGTCGGCACTGCAGGTACTGCAGGCAGGCCAGGGCCTGTTTGTCAGCCGCGACGGCATTCGCCCCTTGACGGCGCCCACGCTGGACAATCTGCCGCGGCCCGATACGGTGCCGGTCAACATCCAGCAGCTCTTTACCAGTGGTGGTGTGTCGCCCGATGAAGAAGGCCTGTTCGTCTATGTGCGTGACGGCCACATCGAGGTCACCTCTTCCTCAGAAACCCTGCAACTGGGTCGTGGCGAAACGGGCTATGCCGGCAACGATGGCCGCACCGGGCGGCCCGAAACCATGCCACTGTTCATCCAGTTTGACACCGTGCCTATGCCGAACTCCAACAACCCGCAGTTGACCAATTTGCTGAAGGATATGGGTGTGGGCGGGGGCAAAATGTGCCGCTAGGAGCCTCCACCACCATGCCCCGCTTGACCCCCAATACACGCCGACGTCCCTATCTTGCCGCCGGCTTGGCGTTAATGCTGACCGCCACGGCCGCACTGGCGCAGCAAGTCATGCCCGAGGCCACCGGGGCCAGTACCACCTTTCGCATCAGCGGTTACGAACTGACGGGCGATATCCCGCTGAGCCAGGATGAAACATCGCGCATCCTGGCACCGTTCATCGTGTCCCAGGGCAACCTCGCGACCCTGCAGAAAGCCTCTGCCGCGTTGGAAACTGCGTTCAAGGCCCAGGGCTACGCGCTGCACCGCGTCTCGCTACCGGCGCAGGAGTTAGGTGGCAAGGTCAGGCTCACTGTCGTGAAATTCGTGATTGGCAAGGTCACGCTGGAGGGCAATACGGCCTTTTCAGACGCCAATGTGCGCGCCAGCCTGCCGGAATTGCGCGAGGGTGAAACCCCCAACTTCAAGACGTTGGCGGTGCAGACGGCGATTGCCAACGAAAACCCGGCCAAGCAGGTGCAGTTGACGGTCAAGGAGTCGGAAGAGGCCGACAAGATCGATGCCACGGTGCTGGTCAAGGACACCCGTCCCTGGAATGCGTCCGTCAATTGGGCCAACACCGGCTCCAATTCCACGGGCAACGACCGGCTGACCGTCGCACTGGGGCACTCCAACCTGTTCGATCAGGACCACCAGCTTTCCGCTGCCTACACCTCGTCGGTAGAGCGCTCCGATGCTGTCAAGCAGGTGGGCCTGAATTACCGCATTCCGCTGTACCGCCAGGGCGGTGTGGTGGGCATGAGCTATACCTATTCGGACGTGGTCGGCAACTTTGGCAGTTTCACCAGTACGGGAGCCGGCCAGACCTATGGCGTCAATTACAGCTTGTACATGCTCCCTGAGGGGGGCAAGCGCAGCTACTGGACGCTGTCGCTTGATGACAAGCAGTTCAACGCCAGCAAGGTAAATGGCGTGGTCATTGCCGGCCAGGCCGACCGGGGCAGCCGCCCCCTGACGCTGGGCTACACCGTACGCAAGGAATCGGATGCCTCCATATGGGGTTACAACGCGGACGTGGCGGTGAATGTTCCCGGCAGTGCCGGCAACGACTTGGCTTCGTACAAGACGGAAGACGCACGCATAGGCACCGTTAACTGGAGTGTGCTGCATCTGGGGGCCAACTACCTGGCCCCCCTGCCGGGCGGCTGGCTGTGGAGTGCCAAGGCACAACTCCAGTATTCGAGCGACGCCCTGATTTCCGGCGAGCAGTTTGGTCTGGGCGGGGCAAGCTCGGTGCGCGGCGCTGGCGAGCGGCCGATTTCCGGCGACAGTGGTGGCATCGTGACCCTGGAGCTCAGCACCCATGAAATCAAGCCCGGTCTGCGTTTGGTCGGGTTTATCGACAGTGGCGCCATCAGCAGCAATAACACGTCGGCCAGCACCGCCGGCAAGCTCGCGGCAGACCAGTTGTCCAGCGCTGGCCTGGGCGTGCGCTTCAATGGTCCGACCTTCAATATTTCCGCAGAATGGGGGCATGTGCTGATGGGTGCAACCCAGCCTGCGGGTGGCAACCCCTTGCTGCCCAAGGCGGGTGATGAGAAGCTGCATGTCAGCCTGACCGCCCGCTTCTGAAAGAAACGTAGCACCTCCCTACAATCCTGCCATGGCAGGTTTACAAGCAGGGTCGCCTACTCCACAGGCGTTGACAGTGCATGGCCAATCACGGGTGCTGGAAATCAGTTTCTCGGACGGCGCGCAGTTCCGTATTCCATTCGAGTTGATGCGTGTGTATTCGCCGTCCGCCGAAGTGCAGGGGCACGGCCCTGGGCAGGAAACGCTGCAGACCGGCAAACGCCTGGTGGAACTGGTGGCACTGGAGCCGGTAGGTAACTATGCTGTGCAGCCGGTGTTTTCCGACGGACATGACACCGGCATCTATTCCTGGGACTACCTGTATTTCCTGGGCTCACAGCAGGAGCGCCTTTGGCAAGACTATGCTGACAAGCTGCAGGCCGCCCATGTGGACCGCGATGCGCCTATGCCGGCCAAGGCGGGCCATGGCTGCGCCAGTCATTGATCGGAATTTGCTATAGATTTTGTAGCTGCTTGCGCAAATCCTGTGCGGGCTGGCTTCCTATTTTGCTTAGAATTGCAGCATGACGACAACCCATTTTGGATTCAAATCGGTCGATGAGACCGAGAAAGCACGCCATGTGCGCGGCGTGTTTGACGCGGTGGCGCCCAAATACGACCTGATGAACGACCTCATGTCGGCCGGCCTGCACCGCGCCTGGAAGGCCTACACCGTCATGGTGGCCAACCTGCAGGAAGGCGACCGGGCGCTGGACATTGCCGGTGGCACGGGCGATCTGGCCCTGGCTTTTTCCAAGAAGGTGGGCAAAAGCGGGCAGGTGGTGCACACCGACATCAACGAGGCCATGCTCAGCACTGGGCGCAACCGCCTGCTGGACGCGGGCGTGGTGTTGCCCACGCTGGTCTGCGATGCCGAAAAGCTGCCTTTCCCCGACAACTACTTCCATGTGGTCAGCGTCGCCTTCGGCCTGCGCAACATGACCCACAAGGACGTGGCGCTGGCCGAGATGCAGCGGGTGCTCAAGCCCGGCGGCAAACTGCTGGTGCTGGAGTTCTCCAAGGTGGCCGCGCCGCTGGAAAAAATCTACGACTGGTACTCTTTCAAGGTGCTGCCCACGCTGGGCAAGCTGGTGGCGGGCGACGATGCCAGCTACCGCTACCTGGCCGAGTCCATCCGCATGCATCCGGGGCAGGAAGAGCTAAAGGCCATGATGCACAAAGGCGGCTTTGGCCATGTGGACTATCACAACCTGACAGGCGGCATTGCCGCCTTGCATGTTGGAATCAAGTGTTAGGCGATTGTTGGAGACAAGCATGAAATGGTGGACTGTGGTTTTTGCGGTGTGGCTGGCGCTGGCGGGTATGAACGCGGATGCAGCCAAGCGTTTGGGTGGGGGCAAGTCCATTGGCAAACAGTCCAGCAACGTGGCGCAACGTGAAGCCAGTCCGGCAGCTCCCTCTGCCCCGACGCAAAATGTCACCACAGCTGCACCAGCGCCAGCTCCCGCTGCCCCTGTTGCCGCACCAAGGCGGCCCTGGGGCGCCATGCTGGGCGGCGTGGCTGCCGGCTTGGGGCTGGCTTGGTTGGCACACTCGTTAGGCCTGGGCGAGGCCTTTGGGCAGGTTTTGATGTTTGCCCTGCTGGCCATGACTGTACTGATGCTGGTGGGCTGGGTGATGCGCAGGCGCCAGGCGGCGATAGCGCCGTCGCAGTCCGGTCCGTTTGCGTTTCAGGGCGCCGGCACGGGTGTGCCGGTACCCGTCAGCCCCCGGCCCTACCGGCCGGAGAATGTGGGCAACGACGCGTCGGCGCGCCCCTGGGAGCGCAACAGCATGGCGTTTGATGCGTCCAGTGCGGCTTCCGGCTCCATGATCGGTTCGGCACTGATGGGCTCCCAATCCTGGGGCGTCCCAGCCGGCTTTGATAGCCAGGGCTTTCTGCAGGCCGCCAAGACCAATTTTGTGACCCTGCAGGCGGCTTGGGACAAATCCGACATTCCCGCCTTGCGCGCCATGATGACGGACGCCATGCTGGCCGAAATCCAGGCCCAATTGGCCGAGCGCGAAGCCCATACCGGCAGCAGCCCCAACCATACCGATGTGGTGATGATCGATGCGCGCCTGCTTGGCATTGAAGAGATGTCCGACGAATACATGGCCAGCGTGGAGTTCTCCGGCATGATCCGCGAAGAACCTTCGGCCGGCCCCAGCCCTTTCCGCGAAGTCTGGAACATGACCAAGCCCAAAAGCGGCAGCAGCGGCTGGCTGGTAGCCGGCGTGCAAGCGCTGCAATAAAAACTGCTCCTGGCGCACCGCGCGCGAAGCCGGGGGTGTGCCTGATAATCGGGGACTATGGCAACACAGTCCCCTTTTTCCATGCTGGAAGGCCTCTTCCAGAACTTCCCGATTCCGTTCACCCCGCCGGCCTGGGCGATTGACGAAACCCACCGTCGCGTGGTGTTGTTGCTCAACCATGTGCTGCAGCAGGAACCCCAGGCCATGGAGCGGCTGGTACGGCAAAAGGGCCGGGTGGTTCTGGTGCAGTGGCGCAACTTCACGTTCAGGGTCCAGGTGACGCCGGCCGGTTTGCTGGACCTGGCCACCGATGCCCAGGCTGCCGACCTGACCCTGGTACTGACCGAAGAGTCGCCCTTTGCCATTGCGCAGGCGCTGATGGAGGGGGGCAAACCGGCCGTGCGCATTGAAGGCGACGTGCAACTGGCGGCCGAACTCAACTGGCTTGCAGACAACGTGCGCTGGGACCTGGAGGAAGACCTGTCGCGCCTCATGGGCGATGCGCCGGCCCACACCCTGGTACAGGGGGTGCGCTCGATGGCGCAGGCCCTGCAGCAGTTTGCGGGCAAACGTCCGGCGGGTGGTAGCGGGTCTGCTGCATGACGCGCGTCGCCCGCGGTATCTTTATTGCCTGGGTGGTACTGCGTTACGGCCTGGATGAGCTGGTTCTGTCCAGTTTCCGTCAGCCCTGGCTGCACGGGTTGGCACGGGTGGTGTCGCTGGGGCGCAAGCTCGATGCACCACGCGGGCAGCGCCTGCGCGAGGCGCTGGAGCGCCTGGGCCCCATCTTCGTCAAGTTCGGCCAGGTGCTGTCCACACGGCGCGATCTGCTGCCTTCGGATATCTCCGATGAACTGGCCAAACTGCAGGACCAGGTTCCGCCGTTCGATTCCGATGTGGCGATTGCCAGCATCGAGCGCGCACTGCGCCGGCCGTTGGCCGACATTTTTGTGTCCTTCGAGCGCGAACCTGTGGCCAGCGCCTCCATCGCCCAGGTCCACTTTGCGGTGCTCAAGGACCGCAACGGCAAGGCGCGGGAAGTTGCCGTCAAGGTGTTGCGCCCTGGCATGCTTGAGGCCATCGACAAGGACTTGAGCCTGATGCGCCTGATGGCTGGCTGGGTCGAAGGCCTGTCAGCCGATGGCAAGCGCCTCAAGCCGCGTGAGGTGGTGGCCGAGTTCGACAAGTACCTGCACGACGAACTGGATCTGCTGCGCGAAGCCTCCAGCGCCGCCCAGTTGCGCCGCAACATGGACGGCCTGCAACTGGTACTGATTCCCGAAATGCTGTGGGACTACTGCACCACCGACGTGCTGGTGATGGAGCGCATGCACGGCGTGCCGATCAGCCAAACCGAACGCCTGCGCGCAGCGGGGGTGGACATCCCGAAGCTGGCGCGCGACGGCGTCACCATCTTCTTCACCCAGGTGTTTCGTGACGGTTTTTTCCATGCCGACATGCATCCCGGTAACATCCAGGTCAGCTTGGCGCCCGAGACCTTTGGCCGCTACATCTCGCTGGATTTCGGCATCGTCGGCACCCTGACCGAGGTGGACAAGGAATACCTGGCGCAGAACTTTGCCGCCTTCTTCCGGCGCGATTACAAGCGCATTGCCGAATTGCACATTGAATCGGGCTGGGTGCCCGCACATGCGCGGGTGGACGAACTCGAAGGGGCCGTGCGCAGTGTCTGCGAACCGTACTTTGACCGGCCCCTCAAAGAAATCTCGCTGGGGATTGTGCTGCTGCGCCTGTTCCAGATTTCCCGTCGCTTCCAGGTCGAGATCCAGCCGCAACTAGTGTTGCTGCAAAAGACGCTGCTCAATATCGAGGGCCTGGGGCGCGAACTGGACCCGGACCTGGATTTGTGGGCCACGGCCAAGCCGTTTCTGGAGCAGTGGATGCTGAACCAGGTGGGCCCGCAAAAGCTGGTACGCGAGTTCCAGCGCCAGATGCCGCGCTATGCCAAGCTGCTGCCCGAACTGCCCGCGCTCCTGCATGCCTACCTGCAGCGCAGCGCGGTGGAGTCCGGGTCCCAGGTGCAGGAACTGTTGGCCGAGCAGCGGCGTACCAACAGCCTGCTACAGAGCCTGGTGTCTGCTGTGATTGGTTTTGCCCTGGGTATGGTGGTCATGCAGATTGTGGTGCGTGTAGGGCTTTTTTAGCTGCCACTTATAATTAAAGGCTTTGCAACCCGAAGTCAGAGCCTGTTTCCATGCCCATTTACGCCTACAAATGCGAAGCCTGCGGTTTTGCCAAGGACGTCTTGCAGAAAATCTCTGATGCGCCTCTGCAAGAGTGCCCGACCTGCCACCAGTCCACGTTCAAGAAACAGGTCACTGCCGCCGGTTTCCAGTTGAAGGGCTCGGGCTGGTACGTCACCGACTTCAAGGGCGGTAGCGCCCCGGCTACCGGTGCGGCGCCTGCAACGACGACGACCGATACCACTTCGGCACCTGCAGCCTCCGAGCCGGCCGCTGCGGCCAAGACCGAATCCAGCCCTGCGGCAGCAACGCCCAAGGCCACCCCCGTTTCCGGCGACTGACGCCGTGTTTGCCCTTCACCACAGGATTCACCGTGCCCATTCGCAAGTATCTGCTGACCGGCCTGATTGTCTGGTTGCCGCTGGCCATCACCATCTGGGTGCTGCTGTGGCTGGTGGGCATGCTGGACGCTATTTTGGGCGGACTGTTGTCGGTGCTGTCCACCGTCACGCCCGAGAGTGCAGAAGCGGTGTGGCAACGCCTGCGCAGCATCCCGGGCCTGGGCGTCGTGCTTGTGGCCACGGTGCTACTGGCCACCGGTGCGCTGGTGTCCAATGTGGCGGGCCGCTGGTTTGTGCGGCAATGGGACACGTTGTTTACCAAGATTCCCATCGTCAAATCCATCTACAACAGCGTCAAGAAGGTCTCGGACACGCTGTTCTCCAGCAACGGCAATGCCTTTCGCACGGCCCTGCTGGTGCAGTATCCCCGTCAGGGGAGCTGGACCATTGCGTTCCAGACCGGTGTGCCCAGCGGTGAAGTGGCGGGCCACTTGGGTGGGGACATGGTCAGCGTGTACGTGCCCACGACACCCAATCCCACCAGCGGTTTTTTCCTGATGGTGCCGCGCGCCGATGTGATCGAGCTGGAAATGAGCGTGGATCAAGCCCTGACCTACGTGATTTCCATGGGTGCGGTGTCGCCCCATGCGCACCTGCCGAAATCGGCAACTTCCCAATAATTTTTACCTGCGAAGAAGAAGCTATGTCCATGCGTTCCCACTATTGCGGTCTGGTGACCGAAGCCCAAATGGGCGAAACCGTTTCCCTGTGCGGCTGGGTCAACCGCCGCCGTGACCACGGTGGTGTGATCTTCATCGACGTGCGTGACCGCGAAGGCTATGTGCAGGTCGTGTGCGATCCGGACCGTGCCGACATGTTCAAGGTGGCCGAAGGCGTGCGCAATGAATACTGCGTCCAGGTCAAGGGCGTGGTGCGCGCGCGCCCCGCCGGCACCACCAACGACAACCTCAAGAGCGGCAAGATCGAAGTGCTGTGCCACGAGCTGATCGTGCTCAATGCGTCCGTTACCCCGCCGTTCCAGCTCGACGAGGAAAACCTCTCCGAGACCACGCGCCTGACGCACCGTGTGCTGGACCTGCGCCGCCCCTACATGCAGAACAACCTGATGCTGCGCTACCGCGTGTCCATGGAAGTGCGCAAGTTTCTGGATGCCAACGGCTTCGTCGATATCGAAACCCCCATGCTCACCAAGTCCACGCCCGAAGGCGCGCGCGACTACCTGGTGCCCAGCCGAGTGCACGACGGCCATTTCTTCGCGCTGCCGCAATCGCCCCAGCTGTTCAAGCAGCTGCTGATGGTGGCCGGCTTCGACCGCTACTACCAGATCACCAAATGCTTCCGCGATGAAGACCTGCGCGCCGACCGCCAGCCCGAATTCACGCAGATCGATATCGAGACCTCCTTCCTCGGTGAAGAAGAAATCCGCGCCATGTTCCAGGGCATGATCACCACCGTGTTCAAGAACACCATCGGTGTGGATCTGGGCGAGTTCCCGGTCATGACCTACCAGGACGCCATGCACCTGTACGGCTCCGACAAGCCCGATCTGCGTGTCAAGCTGCAGTTCACCGAAGTGACCGACGTGATGGCCGATGTGGACTTCAAGGTCTTCTCCGGTGCCGCCACGATGAAGAATGGCCGCGTGGTCGCACTGCGCGTGCCCGGTGGCTCGGTCGAAGGCGGTGGCATCAGCCGCGGCGAGATCGACGCCTACACCGAGTTCGTCAAAATCTACGGTGCCAAGGGCCTGGCCTACATCCGCGTCAACGACCTGTCCAAGGGCCGCGACGGCCTGCAAAGCCCCATCGTCAAGAACATCCACGACAAGGCGCTGCAAGCAGTGCTGGAGCGCTCGGGTGCGCAAAACGGCGACCTGATCTTCTTCGGTGCCGACAAGGCCAAGATCGTCAACGATGCCATCGGTGCGCTGCGCCTCAAGGTGGGCCACAGCGAGTTCGGCAAGAAGAACGGCCTTTTCGAGAGCCGCTGGGCGCCGATGTGGGTGGTTGACTTCCCGATGTTCGAGTTCGACGACGAAGCCCAGCGCTACACCGCCACGCACCACCCCTTCACCGCACCCAAGGACGGCCACGAAGACTGGATGGTCAGCGCGCCCGAGAAGTGCATCTCCAAGGGCTACGACATGGTGCTCAACGGCTGGGAAATGGGTGGCGGCTCGGTCCGTATCCACCGTGCCGACGTGCAGCAGAAAGTGTTCGACGCACTGAAGATCACCCCCGAAGAAGCACAGCTCAAGTTCGGCTTCCTGCTCGATGCACTGCAGTACGGCGCGCCCCCGCACGGTGGCCTGGCCTTCGGCCTGGACCGCATCGTCACGCTGATGACCGGCGCCGAATCCATCCGCGATGTGATCGCCTTCCCCAAGACCCAGCGCGCCCAGTGTCTGCTGACCCAGGCGCCCAGCATGGTCGACGAAAAACAACTGCGCGAACTGCACATCAAGCTGCGCAATGCCGATCTGGCCAAGACGGCCTGAAGCTTGACGGCTGCGCCCAGGGGCTGGCGCACAGTGAAAGGGCGCTCTTGCAGCGCCCTTTTTTATTTCTTCAGTACCGGATTGGGCTGACGTTCGCTGCCGGCCTGCCACAACAGGTTCCATGTGCATTGAACAGCTGTCGAAGCTACGGATTGACGCCGACGACGCATCAGGCTTGTCGCGCAAGCAGTAGTGTCCTTCACATGGGCGTCGGGGATTCGGTCAACGGTGCTACTAAGCCTCCCGTCCACGCCAGAACAGGGCCGCTTCAGCCCTCGGTAAAGAGCCGCTACGGCCCGTCAACATGCTCTTGAATGAGATTGGTACGGTGTGTGCGGCGCATGCATCGATGCATTTCTGGCGATGCCCAAACACCAGACTCCAGTCGCAGCGCTTTCAAACATCTCGGGACGGATGCCGCCCGGACACGTTTACACCACATCAGAAGTTTTTGTATTGGTAAATACACCTATGATATCTTTATAATATCTTGTAAATATATTAGATATGATGCGTAGAACTTTTACCAACCCCTGACTTAACGGAATCCCTATGAAAAATCCCCGCTGGCAAGGCGTCTTTCCCGCCATCACCACCAAGTTCCATGCCGATGAAAGCATCGATGCAGAAGGCACCGCCAAACATATTGATTTCCAGATACGCAATGGGATTCACGGGCTGGTCACCTGTGGGTCGCTGGGTGAAGCCAGTACCTTGACGCTGGAGGAAAAAGTCCAGGTCGCTGACATTGCCCTCAAGGCCAGCAATGGACGCGTTCCGGTCTTGGCCAACGTTTCCGAGACCAGCACCCGCGAAGCGCTGCGTTACATCAAGGTCTGCAATGCCATTGGCGTGGACGGCTACATGGTGATGCCCTCTGTCATCTATGTGGCGGACGCACGGGAAGCCATGGCCAACGTGCGCACCATGGCCGAAGCCGCACAAAAGCCCATCATGGTGTACAACAACCCGGTCGCCTATCGTGTGGACCTGAAGCCGGAACACATGGCAGAACTGGCAGATTGCCAGTGGATTGTCGCGATCAAGGAAAGCACCGACAACATCCGTCGCATCACCGATCTGCGCCTGCTGTTGGCAGATCGGTACCAACTCTTCCTGGGTGTGGACGACCTTGCATACGAAGGCCTGGCCTTGGGCTGCGACGGTCTGTTGGCCGGCGTGGGGTGCACCTTTCCGCGCGAAACCGTCGCACTGTACGACCTGATGAAGGCCGGGCAATTCGCCGAAGCACTCAAGCTGTACCAATGGATGACGCCCATGATGCACCTGGACGTGTCGACCAAACTGGTTCAGAACCTGAAACTCATTGACGTGGTCGCCGGTGTCAGCACCGAGCACATGCGCCGTCCGCGCCTTCCCTTGATTGGCGCAGAGCGTGAAGCGGTGGAAGCCATTGTCAAAAAAGCACTGGCAAACAGACCGGCCAAGTACCAGTCTGTGGCCTGAATGCATTCCTTGTAACAACCCCTAGGAGACACCATGAAAATCAAACCTCTCGCGCTGACCCTGGTCACCACACTCGGCTTGTTCGCAAGCACCATCGCCCAAGCCGACAAACTCGACGATGTCATCAAGAAGGGCGTGCTGCGATGCGCTGTCGTACTCGATTTCCCGCCGATGGGGTCACGTGACGCAACGAATACACCAGTCGGGTTCGATGTCGACTATTGCAGCGATCTGGCCAAGTCCCTGGGTGTCAAGGCTGAAGTTGTGGAAACACCATTTCCCGACCGCATTCCTGCCCTGATGTCTGGACGGGCCGATGTCATTGTGGGTTCCACCTCCGACACGCTGGAGCGTGCCAAGACGGTGGGGATGACCGTTCCTTATTTCGCGTTTGAAATGATGGTCTTGACCCGCACGGACTCCAAGGTCAATAAGTACGAGGACCTGAAGGGTCGCAATGTGGGCGGACCTGCTGGCACCTACGAGTCCCTGGCCATGGAAGCCGATCTGAAGAAGTGGAACAACCCCAAAGGAAAGTTCCTCGGATTCCAGTCGTTGGCGGACTCGGTGTTGGCGCTGAGCCAAGGGCAGATTGATGGCGTGGTTGTTACTTCGACCGTTGCGGTAGCTTTGCTGAAAACCGGCAAATACAAGAACCTGAAGATTGCAGGCAAGGCGCCCTACGACACCGACTACGTGTCTTTGGTGGCTGGCCGCAACGAGTTTGGCATGCTGAACTACATGAACCTGTTCATCAATCGCCAGGTGCGCTCAGGGCGCTATGCGGAACTCTTTGGCAAATGGGTTGGCGGAACGGATGCGCCCAACCTAACGGCATCGGGCGTCTACCGCTGATGTATTCGGGCTTGTACCAGTACCCATAACCTGCCGACACCATGCTCGACTTTGACTACACGTTTTACTGGCGCGCTGCGCTTGAGTCTCTACCAGAAATGCTGGAAGGCGCGTGGGTCACCATACAAATCGCTGCAACGTCAATGGGTTTGGGAACTGTACTGGCCATTTTGCTGGCGCTAAACGCCCAAACATCCCGCACGTACCTGCGCGCCTTTGCCGGCGCGTGGGTCTCCATTGCTCGCAATACGCCGGCCCTGTTTCAGGTCTACATGCTGTATTTTGGGTTGGGTGCGTTTGGACTTCACATTGATTCCTGGGGGGCGCTGGTAGCAGGCATCACTTTCAACAATGCGGGCTATTTGGCGGAAACATTTCGGGGTGGACTCAGGGCCGTTCCTTTCACGCAACTCAGGGCGGCCCGCTCGCTTGGCATGAGTTCCTTTCAAGCCTATTGGTGGGTCATCCTGCCGCAGCTGCTACGCATCGTGTTCTACCCACTCACCAACCAAATGATCTGGGCCGTGCTCATGACATCCCTGGGGGTTGTCGTCGGGCTGACCGGCGATCTCGCCGGTGTCACGCAGGCCCTGAACGTGCGCACCTTCCGTACCTTCGAATTCTTTGCCATTGCGGCTGTCCTGTACTACCTCATTGCGAAGCTCCTGGAGTTGCTGTCCCGGGTGCTGGCATGGCGACTGTTTCGCTACTGAAATTCGAAAAGAGCTATCGCCATGTTTACTACCAGTCTTACCTGGAACGATGTTTGCTTTTTGCTGCAAGGTGCCGGGGTCACCCTGTTGATCACTTGCCTGGCCATGCTGGTCGGTACAACCCTGGGCCTGCTCAGTGGTCTGAGCCGCGCCTTCTGGCCTCGTGGCACCTGGCCCTTGGCCGCCATTCTGGATGTGTTTCGCAGTGTTCCCCTGCTCATTCAGTTTGTGCTGGTGAACTCGTTCAAGAGCATCCTCGGGCTGGACTGGACGGCCTTCGCCGTTGCCACCATCGTGTTGGGCACCTATGTCATGGCCTATTTCACCGAGGTCGTTCGCAGTGGTGTGCTGGCAGTGCCGCAGACCACACGCAGGGCGGCGCGCTCGCTGGGCATGACGTTCCTGCAGGACGTGCGTTACATCGTGGTGCCCATTGCCGCACGCGTCGCTTTCCCTGGCTGGATCAACCTGACGCTGGGCGTCATGAAAGACACGTCCCTGGTGCTATGGATTGGCATTGTGGAGTTGCTACGCGCCTCCCAAACCATCATCACCCGTCTGCAGGAACCCCTGTTTGTGCTCATGCTGGCGGGCCTTATTTACTACGGAATGAGCCTGGTCGTTGCGCGATGCGGCACATGGGTTGAATCAAAGTGGCAAGAAAATGATTGAAATTAACGATGTACACAAATCCTTTGGTTCGCTGGAAGTCATCAAGGGCGCCAGTCTGAACGTCAACAAGGGCGAAGTGGTCTCCATCATTGGTGGTTCCGGCTCAGGAAAATCCACGCTGCTCATGTGTATCAACGGACTGGAGACCATCCAGCGCGGTCGCATTCAGGTGGATGGCACGGACGTCCATGCGCCGGGTACCAATCTGAACCACCTGCGTCAGAAAATTGGTATTGTTTTCCAGCAATGGAACGCATTTCCTCACCTCACAGTGCTGGAAAACGTCTTGCTGGCACCCCGCAAAGTCAAAGGACTGGCACGCGACGAAGCGGAGGCCATTGCGGTGCGCCAGCTCAGCCACGTTGGCTTGGGTGACAAGCTCAAAACCTTCCCCGGCAAACTTTCGGGTGGACAGCAACAGCGCATGGCAATTGCCCGTGCACTGGCCATGTCGCCCGACTACATGCTGTTCGATGAGGCGACCTCCGCACTGGACCCGCAATTGGTCGGCGAGGTGCTGGACACCATGCGCATGCTGTCGGAAGAGGGCATGACCATGGTGTTGGTCACCCACGAAATCCGTTTTGCCCGGGATGTGTCGGACCGGGTTGCCTTTTTTCGCAACGGTAAGGTACATGAGATCGGTCCACCTGAACAGGTGATCGACGCACCTCTGATGTCCGAGACCGCCGAGTTTCTTAAAACCACGAGATAAAAACATGCGCACGTCCAAGCTCATTCATGTTGTCAGTTGTCACGCGGAAGGCGAAGTTGGAGACATCATCGTCGGTGGCGTTGCCCCGCCTCCGGGGGCAACCCTGTGGGAACAATCCCGCTACATCGCACAGGACCAGGAGTTGCGCAACTTTGTCCTGAACGAGCCGCGTGGCGGTGTGTTTCGCCACGTCAACTTGCTGGTGCCCGCCAAAGACCCGCGCGCCAAAATGGGTTGGATCATCATGGAGCCGGCAGACACACCCCCTATGTCGGGCTCCAACTCCATTTGTGTGGCCACGACGCTGCTGGACACCGGCATCATCCCGCAAGTCGAGCCCACGACCTACTTTTCGCTGGAAGCGCCCGGTGGACTTGTGGACATCGCGGCGGAATGCCGCAACGGAAAAGCCGAACGTATTACGGTGCGCAACGTTCCTTCTTTTGTGGACCGTTTGAATGCCACGGTGGAGGTTCCGGGTCTGGGCACCCTGACCGTCGACACGGCGTACGGCGGGGACAGTTTTGTCATCGTGGATGCCCATGCCCTGGGGTTCTCGATCAAAGCCGATGAGGCCAAAGATCTCGCCGACATGGGTCTCAAAATTACCCAGGCCGCCAACGAGCAATTGGGCTTTCACCACCCCGTCTTGACGGACTGGAAGCATTTGTCCTTTTGCCAATTTGCAGCGCCCCTGGAATACATCAACGGCGTCGCCACGGGCAAAAATGCCGTGGCCATCCGCCCCGGCAAGATCGACCGCTCGCCCTGTGGCACTGGTTGTTCAGCGCGGCTGGCCGTGCTGCATGCCAAGGGCCTGATGAAGGTCGGTGACAGATTCATAGGAAAGTCCATCATCGACTCCGAATTCCTGTGTCGTATTGTCGAAGAAGTGCGTGTGGGCGAGCGGACGGGTATCTTGCCAAGCATTTCCGGGCGTGCCTGGATCACCGGAACCCACCAGCACATGCTGGACCCCAGCGACCCCTGGCCCGCGGGCTATCGGCTATCGGACACCTGGCCCAACCACAGCGCCTGAACCGGGCGCGAGACGAGCACACCCAGCCTTAACCACGGAGTACCCATGCAACGCATCCAAATCATCGACTCCCACACCGGTGGCGAACCTACGCGGCTGGTGATTGCCGGGTTTCCCGACCTGGGCTCAGGCAGCATGGCCGAACGCCTCGGCGTCCTGTCCCAACAGCATGATGCCTGGCGTGCCGCCACCGTACTGGAGCCACGTGGCAATGATGTCATTGTGGGCGCCTTGTTGTGCGAACCAGTGGCCCGCGACGCTTGCGCCGGTGTCATATTTTTCAACAACACCGGTTACCTTGGCATGTGTGGGCACGGCACCATCGGTCTGGTTGCCACCCTGGCCCATATGGGTCGGATTCAACCCGGTGTGCATCGCATTGAAACGCCCGTTGGAACCGTGCAGGCGACCTTGCATGAAGACCGGTCGGTCAGCGTGCGCAATGTGCCGTCGTGGCGCCATGCCCGGCAGGTTGCGGTGAATGTGCCGGGCTACGGCATTGCGCACGGTGATATCGCCTATGGTGGCAATTGGTTTTTTCTGATCAACGACCACGGCCAGCGCGTTGCCAGCGACAACATTGCGGCCCTGATGGCTTACAGCTGCGCTGTCAGCGCCGCCTTGGCGGAGCAAGGCATCACAGGTGCCCAGGGTGCAGAGATCGACCATATCGAACTGTTTGCCGATGACGCTCAGGCCGACAGCCGCAACTTTGTACTATGCCCGGGCAAGGCCTACGACCGGTCTCCCTGTGGCACCGGTACCAGTGCCAAGTTAGCCTGTCTGGCTGCCGACGGCAAGCTTGCGCCCGGGGCCATTTGGCGGCAGGCCAGCGTGATTGGCAGCCAGTTTGAGGCACATTACGAGCGCGATGGCGAGCGCATCATCCCCACCTTGCGCGGACGGGCCCATATCAGTGCCGAAGCCACGCTGCTGATCGAGGCCGATGACCCTTATGGATGGGGGATTCGCACTTGAGCCGGGACGCAGACGTCATTGTCATCGGCGCGGGCATCGTGGGTGCTGCCTGCGCCCATGAACTGGCCGCCGCCGGCCTGGACGTTCTGGTGCTCGATGATCGACGCGGAGGGGCCACTGCCGCCGGCATGGGCCACCTGGTGGTCATGGATGACAACCCGGCCGAACTGGCACTGAGCCGCAGCTCTCTGGACCTGTGGCACCAATGGGCACAGCATCTGGCCCAGGACTGCGCCTGGCACCCGTGCGGCACGCTCTGGCTGGCTGCCAACGCCGAAGAAATGGACGCGGCCCAGGAAAAGCACGAACGACTGCACGCCAACGCGGTGGACAGCCAATTGATCACGGCCCAGGTGCTGCAAGGTCTTGAACCCGCCTTGCGCGGCGGCCTGCACGGCGCACTGCATGTTCCCGGCGACGGCGCGGTCTACGCCCCCAACGCCGCACGGTGGTTGCTCCAGCGCCATCCCCAGCGTGTGCGGGTTCGCCACACCAGCGCATTGGCCATCGAAAACACCCGTGTCCGCACCGACGATGGCATCTCTGTGCAAGCCACGGCGGTGCTGCTGGCCAACGGCATCCATGCCACTCAGCTGTGCCCTGAACTACCGATTCGTTCCAAAAAAGGGCAGTTGCTTATCACTGACCGCTATCCCGGAAAGGTCCGGCACCAACTGGTCGAGTTGGGTTACGTGACCAGTGCCCACCACAGTACCGGTCCCTCGGTCGCGTTCAACGTGCAGCCACGGTCGACCGGTCAATTGCTGATTGGCTCTTCCCGCCAGTTTGATGACACTTCAAGCGCGATGGATGCCGACATGCTGGCCCGCATGCTGGAGCGCGCACTTTCTTACATTCCGGACCTGGCCGAGTTGAACGCCATCCGCTGCTGGACAGGGTTGCGCGCGGCCACGCCCGACAGCCTGCCCCTGTTGGGCCCTCACCCCACACGTGACGGCCTGTGGCTGGCGGTAGGCCATGAGGGACTGGGAATCACCACGGCGCCCGCCAGCGCGCGTTTGTTGGCTGCGCACATCACCGGCAGCACCCCCGATATCGACCCCACGCCCTATCTTGCACAACGTTTTCACGTTGCCACATGAACCACACAGCAACCCACACCTCTTTGGACATCAACGGCACACGCCAGCAAGTCCCTGCGGGCGTCACTGTCGCCGCGGCGATGGGCTTGTTTGCCCAGGGAGTTACACGTTTGTCGGTTCAGGCGGAGCCCCGGGCTGCGCTGTGCGGCATGGGTATTTGCCAGGAGTGCCGCGTACTGATCAACGGTCAACTCCGTCTGGCCTGCCAAACCCTGTGCGCACCCGGCATGGTGGTGTGCACCTATATGCCCACGGTTAGGGAGCCCAAGCCATGACCGCCATACACCCGGAACGTTGTGACCTGCTGATTGTCGGAACCGGTCCGGCCGGCATGGCAGCGGCCCTCGCTGCGGCGCCCAGCGGGGCGAGCATTGTGATGGTGGATGACAATCCCGCCCCCGGTGGACAAATATGGCGCGATGGGCCTGGCGTTCAGTTGCCAGAAGCCGCCCTGCGACGACGCAATGCACTGGCACACCACACCAATATACGCGTGCTTTCAGGTACCAAATTGGTTGCTGTGCCTCGCCTCAAACAGGTGTTGCTGGAAGACGCCAGCCACGGCTGGCATCTGCGCTATGACAAACTCATTCTGTGCACCGGCGCACGCGAGTTGCTGTTGCCGTTTCCGGGTTGGACCTTGCCCGGAGTCACTGGTGCGGGAGGGCTGCAAGCCCTCATCAAGGGCGGTCTGTCCGTGAGCGGCGAGCGCATCGTGGTGGCGGGCAGCGGCCCCCTGTTATTGGCAGTAGCCGCCACTGCGCAAGCTGCCGGGGCCCATGTCGTGAGGGTGGTCGAGCAGGCGGCGCTGGGCTCCATGGCGGCCTTTGCCACTTCGCTGATGCGTTGGCCTGGCAAGGGTGTGCAGGCGCTGGGCTTGCTGCATCCGGGCTACCGGCTGGCCAGTCATGTGCTGGGCGTGTCGGGGCAGGGCCGTGTCGAATCGGTGCGCCTGCAACTAGGTGCCCGCACCATGGATATTGCGTGCGATCGCGTAGCCTGCGGTTTTGGTTTGATCCCCAACCTCCAGATCGGGCAAGCCTTGGGCTGCGCCATTACCGAGTCGCAGGCGATTGCCGTAGACACATGGCAGGCGACCAGCCAGCCCGACCACTACGCGGCTGGCGAATGTACTGGCTTTGGCGGCAGCGAGCGCGCGTTGGTGCAGGGAGCCATTGCCGGTTACGCCGCAGTCGGTGAGCAGGCCCAGGCCAAGGCCCTTTTGCCGCAACGCCGACACTGGGACGCCTTTGCCGCCCGGTTGCACCGACATTTTGCGTTGCAGCCGCGCCTGAAAACCCTGGCAAACCCCGATACGGTGGTCTGCCGTTGTGAAGACGTGCGCCTGTCCCAACTGGCATCGTGCCAAAGCTGGATCGAAGCCAAATTGCATACCCGCTGTGGCATGGGCGCTTGCCAGGGACGCATCTGTGGTGCGGCGGCCCAACACCTGTGGGGTTGGACTCCTCCCGCCCCCCGGATGCCCATTTCTCCAACCCGTATCGCCACGCTGGTGCAGTGCGCCTCCCCAGCAGACGTATGAGTACCTGAAGAATTTATGACCACCGACACCATTCTTGAAACGAACGGACTTACCAAGGAGTTCCGTGGCTTTGTGGCCGTCAACCGCGTCGACTTGCGTATCCGTCGGGGCAGCATCCACGCATTGATCGGGCCCAACGGGGCCGGCAAAACCACGGTCTTCAACCTGCTGACCAAATTCCATACGCCCACGGCCGGCCGCATTCTGTTCAACGGCATTGACATCACACACGAGGTGCCGACGCAGACCGCCCGCCGGGGCATCGTGCGGTCGTTCCAGATTTCCGCCGTTTTCCTCCAGTTCAGCGCGCTTGAAAACGTCAAGATCGCTTTGCAGCGCAAGCTGGGGGTTGATTACCATTTCTGGCAATCCAGTGCTTCGCTGCACCATCTGGATTCACAAGCCATGGCGTTGCTGGAGCAAGTGGGTCTGCAAAATTATGCGCATTCACTGGCGGGGGATCTGCCCTATGGTCGCAAACGCACACTCGAAATTGCGGCCACGCTGGCGCTGGACCCCGAAATGCTGCTCCTCGACGAGCCCACCCAAGGCATGGGGCATGAAGATGTGGACCGTGTCAAAGAACTGATCAAAAAAGTCTCCGCACATCGCACCATCCTCATGGTCGAACACAACATGAACGTTGTTGCCGACATCAGCGACACCATCACCGTATTGCAGCGCGGGGAAGTCCTTGCAGAGGGTCCTTATGGCGTGGTGTCTGCTGACCGCGCCGTGCAGGAAGCGTACATGGGAGTCGAGGAAGAAAATGCCTGATTCCACGCAACCCATCCTTTCGATCCGCAATCTGCACGCCTGGTACGGTGAATCCCATGTCCTGCATGGGATTGACCTGGACGTGCATGCGGGCGAATGCATAACACTGCTGGGTCGCAATGGCGCGGGCCGCACTTCGACTCTACGCGCGATTCTGGGCCTGATCGCCAAACGGCAGGGGACTATTGAAGTCATGGGGCAGGAGGTCATCCAGGCACAGCCCCACACTATTGCGCGACTGGGCATCGGGTATTGCCCCGAAGAACGCGGGATCTACGCTGCACTGACAGCCCAGGAAAATCTCACCCTGCTGCCCACCGTCGGTTCGGACGGCATGACGCTGGAACAAATCTACACCATGTTCCCGAATCTGAAGGAGCGTGCACACAGTCCAGGCACGCGCCTGTCCGGCGGCGAGCAACAAATGCTGGCCATGGCCCGCATTCTTCGCACCGGTGCCAAGCTCTTGCTGCTTGACGAGATCACCGAAGGCTTGGCACCGGTCATTGTCCAGAAACTGGGGCAGGTCATACGTGAACTCAAGGCCCGCGGCTTCACACTGGTTCTGGTAGAGCAGAACTTCCGCTTTGCCAAGCACCTGGCAGACCGCCACTACGTCATCGAGCATGGCCGTGTCGTCGAAACCATTGCGCAGCATGAAGTCATTGCCAAACAGGATCGTCTCAACGAACTGCTGGGCGTCTGAGTGTCTCGCACCCCATATCCCTTCTCCTGCTACCTGTCGATCCATCCTCTCATTTTCTGGAGCTCCCCATGAAATTCAATCAACTTACCGCAGCCCTGGTCACCAGCCTGTGGCTTGTGGCGCAAGCCCAGGTCAGCGACGACGTCATCAAAATCGGGGTGCTCAACGACCTCTCCGGCGTGTATTCCGACCTGTCGGGCCAAGGGTCGGTGATTGCGGCGCGCATGGCCATCGACGAGATGGGCGGCAAAGTCCTGGGCAAACCCGTGGAGCTGGTGTTTGCCGACCACCAGAACAAGCCCGACGTTGCCGCCAATGTGGCACGAACCTGGTTTGACCAGGGCAAAGTGGACATGGTGACCGATTTCCCGACATCATCCACCGCATTGGCAGTAATGGAAATTGCCCGCCAGAAAAACCGGATCAGCATGCCCTCTTCGGGCTTGGCCACCGCGATCCTGGGTGAAAAATGTTCCCCCCTCAATGCGCAATGGACCACCAACACCTACGCCTTGTCCGCCGGTACGGCCCGTGCACTGGTCCAGAATGGACATAAGTCCTGGTATTTCATTACCGCCGACTACACATTTGGACAGTCTCTGGAAAAAGATGCCACCGAGGTCATTTTGGCCAATGGTGGCAAGGTGGTGGGCAGTTCGCGCCATCCATTTCCAGGCAACGATTTTTCATCCTTCTTGCTCAAGGCCCAGGCATCCAAGGCCGATGTCATCGCGCTGGCCAATGCCGGCAACGATACGGTCAATGCCATCAAACAGGCCAACGAATACGGCATCACACGCAAGCAGATCGTGACACCGCTGTTGGCCTACATCTCCGATGTGCACAGCATCGGGCTGGAAAAGGCACAAGGCATGTACCTGACCGAAGCGTTCTACTGGGACTTTGACGAGAAGTCACGCGCGTGGTCCCGCAAGTTCTTCGAGCAGCACAAGCGCATGCCCACTTCCGCACAGGCAGGGGTCTACTCGGCTACCCTGAACTACCTCAAGGCCGTGCAGGCAGCGGGCACCGACGAAGCCAAGGCGGTGATGGCACAGCTGCGCAAAATGACCATCAATGACCCCGTCATCCGCAATGGAAAGCTGCGCGAAGACGGAGCCCTGGTGCATGACATGCTGCTGTTGCAAGTGAAGGCGCCCTCCGAATCGAAAACGCCGTGGGACTATTACAAAGTCAAATCGGTCCTCAAGGGTGCGGACGTGTTTCCGGCCATCAACCCTGCTTGTCCGCTCGGCAAGTAACGCACCGTTATGCACTTCCTGACTGCCACAAGGAGGCGGGCCTTGGTTTGCACCCTCCAGTACACACGCCATGTTTGACATTTCTTCACAGGCACTCCTGGCCCAACTCTTGGTCGGATTGATCAATGGTTGTTTCTACGCGCTGCTCAGCATGGGCCTGGCCATCATTTTTGGTCTGCTCAACATCATCAATTTTGCGCATGGCGCGCAATTCATGCTGGCTGCGTTTTTGACCTGGATTGGCTTTACCCAACTACCGTTGTGGCTCGGGCCTGATTACCAGCTCAATTTCTGGGCAGCACTGTTGGTGATCCCTGTGATCGTCGGCGCGGTGGGTGTGCTGTTAGAGAAGACACTGCTCAAACGTCTGTACCACCTGGACCACCTCTACGGTCTGCTCCTGACCTTCGGCGTTGCCCTTGTGATGGAAGGCGCCTTTCGCCACTATTACGGCATCTCGGGTGCCAGCTATGACCCACCCCCGTTGCTGCAGGGCGGCATGGATCTGGGCTTCATGTACCTGCCGGTGTACCGCGGATTTGTGGTGGTGGCATCCTTGCTCATTTGTGCCGTGACCTGGTTTCTGTTTGAAAGAACCAAGCTCGGAGCGCTGTTGCGCGCAGGCACGGAGAACCCCAAGTTGCTACAGGCTTTCGGCGTGAATATTCCCCTGATGATCACCCTGACCTATGGTTTCGGCGTCGCTCTGGCCGGGGTAGCTGGGGTCATGGCCGCGCCCATCATGCAGGTCAACCCCTTGATGGGAGCCAACCTGTTGAACATCGTATTTGCCGTGGTTGTGATTGGTGGCCTGGGCTCTATTCTGGGCGCAGTCTTTACCGGCCTCAGTCTGGGTCTGCTGGAGGGGCTCACCAAAGTTTTCTACCCCGAAGCATCGGCTGTGGTGGTCTTCGTGATCATGGCCATCGTCTTGCTCACCCGGCCCGCCGGTCTGTTTGGCAAGGAGGCCTGACATGCAAAACACGCGTTTCTCTATCTTTGGCAGTGTTCCAGCCTCGGTCCGGGTTCTGGCTGTGCTGTTGTTGCCGGCCCTGTTGGTGCCATTTTTTCCCGACGTGGTCTACCCGATTTTTGTCATGAAGGTGCTGTGCTATGCGCTGTTTGCCATTGCATTCAATCTGTTGCTGGGTTTCACCGGCCTGGTGTCGTTTGGTCACGCCGCGTTTTTCGGTTGGGCGGGCTACACCACCGGCATCCTCATGATTCGCTTTGCGGTCAGAGGCATGCCCGTGGAGCTGGCGATCCTGACAGGGGTTGTCGTTGCCACCGCGATTGGCTGGCTGATCGGGAAGCTGGCCATCCGGCGCACCGGCATCTATTTTTCGATGATCACGTTGTCGCTATCGCAAGTCGCCTACTTTTTGGCGGTGCAGATGCAGTGGACGGGTGGTGAGGACGGCTTGCAGGGAATTCCGCGTGGCCACCTCTTGGGTTTTTGGGATCTGTCCCACGACAACACCATGTACTACTTCACCCTGGGCGTTTTCGTCGCCGCGTTCCTGGCGATTCACCGCATCGTGCACTCGCCGTTTGGTCAGGTTCTCAAAGCATTGCGAGACAATGCGCCGCGCGCCGTATCACTTGGCTACGACACCGACCGATGCAAGCTCTACGCCTTCATGTTGTCGGCGGCCTTCGCCGGCTTGGCGGGTTCCCTCAAGGCCTTGGTGGTCCAGTTGTCGTCACTCAATGACGTCATGTTGACCACCTCCACCGAGGTGCTGCTAATGACCTTGTTGGGCGGTCTGGCCACCGTATGGGGGCCGGTGGTGGGCGCAACCCTGGTGGTAACGCTGCAAGACCACTTGGCTCAGTTGGGTGGAGTTGTTACGATCATCATCGGGCTGACATTCATTGTTTGCGTCTCTTTTTTCCGAAGGGGCCTGATTGGCGAGTGGCTGGCTCTGCTGCAACGCCGCCAGAACCCGTGCCATAACGTACCTTTACCCGATGCCTAACCGCCTGTCCCCCCCCAAGCGCCGTGCTGCTGACCTTGCCTACCACGCCATTGAGGCGCTGATCTCCACGCTCCGGCTTGTTCCTGGCAGCCCGGTGGTCGAGGCAGAGTTGGTCGAACTCACCCAACTGGGCCGTACCCCCGTGCGCGAGGCTTTGCTGCGGATGGTCTCCATAGGACTCATTGACCAGCAGCCCCGACGCGGATTGATCGTGTCCCACATTGATCTGGCGGACCATCTGGATGTCATCCAGACGCGCCGCGTGCTGGAGCGTTTGATCGCCGCATGCGCCGCACGCCGTGCTACGGCGGTACAGCGCAAGGAAATCCTGGTGCGCGCACAACGTATGGTGACGGCCGCCGCCAGCGGGCAGTTGGAAGAGTACATGCGAGCCGATCACGAACTCGATGAAATCAACCACCTGGCATGTCAAAACCACTCTGCCGTGCAATGTGTTCTGCCCTTGATCGTCAAGTGCCGTCGCTTCTGGTATGCCTACCAGCATGAGGGCGAAATCACCGAAGGTGCACGCCACCACCTTGCGCTGGCGCAGGGCATTGCAACCGGTGATGAGAAGGCAGCCATGCTGGGTGCGGATCAACTCATGGACTACCTAGAAAAATTTGCCCGACGCGTCATCAACAACTAAGCCATGCCATCGCTCGCCCCTATGAATACCCAAGCCTCCCCCCTCTCCCTACTGAACGACCCCACCCTGCTCAAGACCGACGGCCTGATCAACGGCCAGTGGGTCAAAGGCGCTACCGAAGGGGCCTCCAAGCCTGCGCGCTTCGACGTCCATGACCCCTCCAACGGCAT
>JACXTT010000735.1_pt1 | contig 56021 bp, 52 predicted proteins | sample 9270951 | NCBI WGS metagenome assembly JACXTT01 (sample SAMN15532306, study PRJNA645909) | rock metagenome | isolation source: weathered quartz diorite | place: Puerto Rico | collected 2017-06-21
CGCCGCGTGGCGGCCACGACGCCCGCGCGGCGCGTGGGCCGCGTCGGTGGCGTGGCTGGCGGCGTGGTTCGCGGCACATGCCCGCATTGCGGAGGACGGCACATGCGCCTGTGCGGCCCCGTGACGATCACCATCCGCACGCGCTGAGCGGCAACCAAGATCTACGGAGCCGGACATGGACCTGCACCGCTTCCTCCAGGCCAAGATCACCGGGTTGTCGGCCCGGTTGTCGCGGCTGGCGAGGGTCGACAACGCCTTCGTCGGCTTGCGCCCGCAGGACATGCCCTACGCGCCGTCGCAGCGCCACTTCCAGGCGGCCAACGCGCGCCTGGCTCGCGTGGAGCAGCAGATCCGCACCCGCTTCGCGCCGTTGCGCCCGGGCTGGGAGCGCCGGCCGCCGCAGCGCGTGCTGACCGACATCGCGCTGGTCGAGCGGGAACTCGACCGCGCGCGCCGCCTGTTCGGCATGTTCTACGAGGTCTTTGCCCAGCGCGGGACCAGCTACGGGCCGGCGCTGGCCGCGCACGACACCATCGCCGAGGATTGCTACCGGGCCGTTCGCCAGGCCGCGCCGCAGATCTTTGAAGGCCCGCTGCTCAAGCCCGTCTGCTACATGGAGCATGGCTACTCGCCGGCCACCATGCGGCGCGGCGTGCAGTTGTCGCGGCTGCTCGGCGAGGCCAATCCGTTCCCGCTGATCCGCATCCCTTGGGACCGCGACCAGCCGTGGCAATCGGTGTTCCTGCATGAGGTGTCGCACAACCTGCAGGCGGATCTCGGCATCTGGCAGGAGAACCGCCAGGCCGTACTGCGGCGAATCATGGGCAGTGCGCGCGATCCGTTCCTCGCCAGCGTCTACGGCCGCTGGCACAAGGAGATCTTCGCCGACCTGGCCGCGATCCTGCTGGGCGGGCCGGCGGCGGCGTGGGGCATGACCGATTTCCTGGCCCATCCGCAGCCGCGCACGATGACCTATCGGCCCGGCGGCGCGCATCCCACGGCTTACCTGCGCGTGTACCTGCTGGCGGAAATGCTGCGTCGGATTGGCTTCGGCGGCGACGCGACGCGTCTGTTGCGGGTCTGGCAGGGCCTGTACCGCGCCAGCAGCGGTCACCGCATTCCGGCCCCGCTGATGACGAGCGCGCCGCGCATCATCCCGGAGGTGGTCGATGAGATCGCATTCCAGACCCGGCGCAACCTGGCGCAGCGCGCGCTGGTGGACATCATTCCATTCCGCCGCGAGGACGAGGCGGCCATCCGCGAGGGCGCGCGCCGGCTGGCGGCCGAGCAGCCGGCAGACCTGGCTCCGCGTCATCTGGTCAGCGCCGCGCATTACGCGCTGGAGGCGGGACGCATCGCACCGCGGCGTCTCGCGCAATGCGTGATCGGCCAGTTGACGCGCCGGTCCGCACGCGCGGCCGGCGAGCGGCCGCCGCTGCGGCTGGTGGCCTAGGGCGCCACTGAAGAACCCGAGTTTCCTACGGATTTCCCCAATCACCGGCAATGCAAGAGGCAACCATGACGCAAACCGCAAACGCCACCGAAACCGCTGCCGATCGCCAGCGCATGGCCATCGACAACCTGATCCGGCGCGAACTCAAGGTGGGGGATCCGCGCGATCCCGAACAGATCGCCCGGGCATTGGCCGACCGCTACCAGTTCGACGCCCGCGCGCAGGCCATCGGCGGCGAGGCGCAAGGGGTGCCGTACCTGCGCACGGATGCCGCACGCGTGGTGGCGCCACCGGCACCGACCGCCACCAATGTGGACCTCGATACGGCCAAGCGCGATGTCGGGCTGGACCTTGCCGAACTGCTGTCGGACAACCTCAACAAGGAAATCCGCCCCGAACTGGAGGGCTGGCAGTCCGTCATCCATCGTTCGATCGACGAGGGCGTGGCGGCCGCGCGCTACGGGCTGGACCCGCGCCAGCGCGACAAGGCCTTCGCGATGCGTCGCCAGCTTGGCGACTACGCGCGGCTCTCGCGCATGGTCGGCGTGCTGACGCCGGTGCTGAACAGCAGCTTCCGCAACCTTGCGCAGAGCATCGACGAGGCGTCTTCGGTGATCCTCGTGCTGATGGGCGAGTCGATGGCCAACCTGGGCTTTGCCGGCGGCCGCTTCCTGCTCCAGGCGCCGTACAGCGAGTTGCAGGCGCGCCGCGACGCCGTGCTCAACGCGCTGCGCCAGTTGGATGGCATCAGCGCCATGTCGATGCAGCCGAATACCTGGCCGCGTGGGCTGCGCGCCTACCGGCAGCTCAGCACGGTGTTGGAGGCAAAGGGGCAGGGCGACCTGCGCTCGCTGATGAACGAGGCCGAACTCGCGCGCGCGATGGACGAGATCGTCGGGCTGGCCAGCGGCGGCTCGCCCGACGGCCTGCGCGCGCTGGGCGCCACGGCATGGGCGCCGCTGTCGCGCCTGCACCGATTCGTGCAGACGACGCTGCGCCCCGTCGCGCCGGCATCGCCCGAGCTGGCGACGCTGCACGAAGCCCTGCAACTGTTCATCGACGGCTTTGTGCCCGCCGGCGGCTTCCGGCTACTGCGCGTCGCGCGGCCCACGGTGCTGAACTACGGGCTGTATGGCTCGGCCAAGGTGGGCAAGGCCGATGACCGCCTGATCGACCTGGTCAACCATCGCGGCTCGCTGGCGCGGCAACTCGATTGCCTGGGCGACTGCCAGGCCGACAAGGACACCTCGCTCGCCCGCATCGTGCTGGACAGCCTGCTGTACAACATCGACCGTGCCATCGACTTCTATTGCGTCGGCGACGCCGATTTTGGCCTGCCCGAGGCGCGCGCGGCGGCAACCAGCTACCTGATCGACGCCGTCCAGCCCGCAAGCTGGGGCGCATGGACTTGGCGGGAATATCTGCCGGAATCCGATCCGCCGGCGGCCCAGGCCCCGATCATGGACCACTTCATCACGGCGACGCCACCGCTGATCGGCAAGATCTCCGGCTTCCTGCAGAACCAGGTCAACGCCGAACTGCTCGCCATTCGCGACCTGTTGCGCCCAACCAGCGGCAACACGAACAAGCTGGCGAACTGGGACATTACGCAGAGCGAGTTCACCGGCTACCTGATCGCCAATGCTCCGTGGCAGGGCACGGCGGCCATGGACATCTGCCTGGGCGATGTGATGCACGACGAGCTGTGCCTGCAGCGCACGACCGACCAGGAATGGCGGGCCGTGATCGAGCAGATGACGAGCGGCTGCGTCGACGCCGACGCGATCTTCAAGAGCACGCGGCCGGATCTGGTGGGGGCCGGCGCGTTGCCGCTGATCTTTGACCGGGCGCTGGACTTCATCTCCGCCCCGACGACCGATCCGACTACGCTGCGCAGACTCGTGCCGGCGACCTGTGTGGCCGACGATCCGCAACTGCCGCCGCAGTTCGAGGAATCGCTGCGAGCCATCGAACGCAAGCTCTGAACCGACGCAGTCATCCCGTTTCTCTTTGGAGTCCGATCATGTTCAAGTCATCCGGGTTCGGCTTCAGGCAAGTCGTCACGCCAGAGATACCAACCCTGCGCCAACGCATCTGCGCGCTGTCGGTATCGAGTCCGCTCACGTCGGTGCTCGGGCAGGTGCGCGAGGCCATTACCGACAGCAGCCCGAGCGACGCCGTCGGCGCGCTGGCAATCGGGCTGCAGCCGCTGGCCGATTTGCCGCAGGCCATGGCGGAGGTATCGCAGGAGCTGGGCCATATCAAGGGCGGCATCGCGACGCTGGTGCAGTTGATGCAGCACAAGCCGCGCCAGCTCTCCGAACTGGCGTTCCGCGCGCTGGCCCGGCTTGGCCAGGTGCGCGACGCGCTGTGCGACCAGACACCATCGCCCAAGGGCGTGGGCAATACACGGCTCAGCAAAGAGCTGGGGGCCAAGCACACCAGGCAGCTGCTGGAGGAGATCCGGGCCAAGGATGCCGATCTTGCCCGCGCGTTCGAGCGGCAGTTCCTTCCGCTTGGCGACGACATCGTGGATACCTCCGGGGCCAGCGAGGAGCGCCGCGAGCGCCTGATCGAGTTGATGACCGTCGAATGGCAGGTGGTGGACAGGCTGGCCGATCCCGCCCAGCCGCCGGTCACCACAACCGCCTAACTCGCCAAGCGGGGCACGCCATGAACTTCCAGACTACCGAAACCATCCAGCGCCTGTGGGAGTCTTTCCTGCAAGAACAACTGGCCGGACTGCCGCCCGAGCAGCGCGATGCGGCGGCCGCCCAGTTCGAGCAGCGCTTCTCCGAACTGCTGGCCAAGACCGCCGGCGACAGCGATGCCGGCTTCTTCGACATGCTTGGGCTGGGGCCGCAGGGCGCGGTCGGCTTCGACAAGATCGGCTATGCGTACATCAAGCCGGACTTCGACGACTCCATCATCCCGAGCCAGTTGCACGCCGCCGCGGAGCTGTACTACATCTACCAGCACGAGCGGATGAAGATCTTCGAGGTCGTGGAAACGCTGCTGCGCCTGTTCCGCCTGGGCAAGATGCGAATCCAGCGTGGCCCCGGCGCGCGCGGCCTGTACCTGATGGAGAAATGGCGGCCGCTGCGCTATACGCGCCAGGACCGCATGGTTGCCTATCGGCGCGCGTTCAACTACGGCACCGTGCAGGCGCCGGCGGGTGCCATTGTCAACCGCAACTTCCACCGTCAGATGGTGGGGTTCATGGTGGCGCTCGGGCAGTACTTCCGCGACCTGCTGATCGGCGAAGTGATTCGCGGCGGGCAGCTCATCGAGCAACGCCCGTTTGGCAGCGTCGCCACGGTGCAGCGCATCGGGCTGGACTTGCGCTACGCGCTGGACCGCTCCAGCTACGGCAATATCTTCGCGCTGGCGATGGAAACCGGGCACTACCTGGTGCAGGTTTTGAAGCTGTTGGATGCGCCGGACATCAAGCGGGCGTTCGATGCGAACACCAAGTGGGATGTGGTCGAGATCGTCTCCAACCGCTATCTGGGCGGGGTGGCGGAGCCGTCGCAGCGCGCCAAGATGGCGGAGAGCGGCCGGCGCATCCTGCAGTTCATTGCCGACAACGACTTCAAGACCGCGATCGACCCGATCCTGTTCCAGAGCGTTGTGCGGCCGATGGGCGCGCATGCGGAAGCGTGGGTGGCTGCCTACCGGATGACGCCCGAAGGGCGAGGCTTCCCGGGCGTGACGCCGGCGCTGCGCAGCGTGCTTGGCGCCGCGCAGCCGGCCGCCGCCTGAACGATGACCGGCGAGGGAGATGGCGATGCGTCCGGACGACATGCTCGTCCACGTGCACAGCCGGAAGCTGCCCTGCGTGCTGGACCCGGTGCTGGTGCTCAGCGCGCCGTATGGCTTCTCTCTCGCCCTGCGTCTGACCCAGGTGGTGGAGCCCTGGCTCACGCGCGCCTTCTGGCAGCTCATCGACGCGAGCGACTGGGTGATGCCGCATCTCGCGCGGGGCGGCGCAGAGGACCGCTTGCAACCGCAAGGCGAGGTGCTGCAGGCATGGATTGCCATGCGCGACCAGACCGATGCCGGCTCGTGGCCGTTCCGCTGGATCGGCGACCGCTTCGCCGAATCGCAGTTGAAGGATCACGCCGACGACGCCGGGCTGATCGCGCGCTATGAAGACCTGGCCGAAAGCCTGGCGGCCCGCACGGAGAACACTGGCACCGGCGAGCCGCGCGCGTGGCCGGTGATCTGGGATCCGCTGCAGGCCAGCCTCGACACGCTGGCGTTGTCCGCGGCGCTTGACGCTGCAGTCGTGCTGACCGCACGCGCCGATGACAACGCGCCGTGGCCGGTGCAGGCACTGGGCGAGGCCGGCATTGCGGCCGAGCGGCTTGACCCCGTACCGCCGGAGTCGCTATTTGCCGCCGAGCGCGCCCGGCTGCGGGACGCGCTGGCCGCAGCCGGACTGGCCTGCCTCGCGCAGCAACTACCGCCGCTGGCGGTTGTGCACGTGATGGCTGGCGGCCGGGCAACGCTGCCGACGGTGGGCCTGCTGCCCGCCGAACGCGATGCCGCCGCCGACGCGTGGTCCGATGCGCAAGCATGGTGGTATGCGCTCTGAGGGGAACGACATGACGGACGGCCTCGACCTCTTTGTCGACACCATGCTCGACGATGTCATCCGGCGCTGGGACGCCGCGCGCGATGCCGAACCGGCGGCGGACCGCCCCGAATGCCAGCAGGCCTGGCTGCGGACAGGCCAACTCGCGGCCTGCAAGCGCTATGCGGCGCTGGTGCGGCATGGCCGGCCACAAGACCGCCGCGTGCGGCAACTGCGGGGGCTGTGCCGCGAGCAGCAGTTCGTGCGCGCGCTCTGCCTTGGCCAGTTGGCACGCGGCACAAACGGACGGTTGCACCGCGTGCCGCCGGGCGCGGGCGGCGGGAATATCGACATGCGCTGGCAGGTGCGGGTGCAACCGGACAATCGCCGCAGCCCGGTGGCGGATGCCGTCGATGTGCGTAATCGGGTGGCGTATGAGCACAAGTCGCTGTATGCGCCGCATTACCTGCTGCGCGACGCGGCAGGCCGCATGACGCGTGTGAACCGCGCGCGACTGGCCGAGCGGGTCGCGCTGGACGCCGGGCAGGTGCGCCGCCAGCGCGGCTGGGGCGCACGGGCAGGGCGATGGTCGGTGATTCCGGCCGGCTTTCGGCACGAACTGGTCTACCGTCTGGAAAATCCGCCGCTTGTGCCGGCGACGCGGGCGCGGATGCACGAAGTCATCGTCGCGACGGCGGCGCGGCTGGGTGTGCGCGCCCATATTCTGTGACGCGCGGGAGCTCAGTCATGACACGACACACCATGCCGGACCGTCCAGTCGCGCAGCGGCGTGGCGCGCCGCGAATCAACGCCGACGAACTCGTCGCCGTCTCGGTGCTCGGGCAAATTGCGCATCCGGTCGGGCGCGCGTCGCCGTACCGCATCGGCTACGACGGCGTGCCGCGCGTGTTGCCGGGCACCGGCGGCATCGTCCTGAACCGGCGCATCGGCGACCTGTGCGTGGGCCTGGCGGGCGACCATATCGAGCCTGGTGTCGCGCTCCACAACAATAACCGCGAGGTGATCGGCCCGCGCGATGGTCCCAACAATGCGCTGATCACTTACGCCTGCATCGGCAACGTCGCGAGGGTGGTGAGCGGGCCCTGCAACGGCAAGGCGGGCCTTGTCACCGGCAAGCACGGCGGCGTCAATCACGTGCTGGTGGATTTTCCGACGGAAGTCCTGCTGCGCATGCAGATCGGCGACCGGATACAGATCCTGTCGCACGGCCTGGGCCTGCGCCTGCCGGGCCATCCGCGCGTGGAAGTGCTGAACTGCTCGCCGCGCCTGCTGCGCCGATGGGGGCTCGTGGAGCGGGGCGGGCGGTTGCTGGTGCCGGTCACGCACCTGGTGCCGGCCCGCATCATGGGCTCGGGTCTGGGCAAGAACACCGCATGGCGCGGCGACTACGATATCCAGCTCGCGGATCGCGCCACGCGCGAACGCTATCGGCTGGGCAGCCTGCGCTTTGGCGACATGGTCGCGATTACCGATGCCGACACGCGGCGCGGCCCGCTGTATCGCGCCGGCCGCGTGACCATTGGTGTCATCGTGCACGGCGACAGCACGGTCAGCGGTCACGGACCGGGCGTGACGCCGCTGCTCACCGGACCGGCAGAATTGCTGCGTCCACAGCTGGACCCACAGGCCAATCTGGCCGAAATCTTTGGCGTGCGCCGCGCGGTGCAGCCACGGCAGCGCCAGACCCTGGCCGAAGCCGACCGCCGCCGGCGCTGCGTTCTGCGGGAGCCACCGCCACAGCTCGCCTTCGACGCCGGAGGCTAGCGCGGAACATCGCGCAGGGGTGTCCTGCCGGCGCGGCACGGTGCCGGGGCAGGGTAAGCCATGAGTTGACACGGCGCCCTCCAGTTTTCTACGATGAAACCTGAATCAGATGTCATGTTTTAAGGTGTGCCGCCGTCGGGTTGCAACGTGACGGCGTGGTTTCCCTGGATCTCGATGACTCCGACATCGCGGGTCGGGCTTGCCCGCTCCACCGCGATGCCGTCGGCGTGCCCCGGCCGCGCAGGCGTGGCGGCACGCTCCAGGCGTTTGGGTGCTGGCGCGGCTGGCCAGCCCACCGTTGTCCCTTCTTTTTGCTTTCAGGCAGTGTTTTGACGCCTTACCGGCGATACCCAGCGGCATCCGGCACGCGGGACACGCGTTGCCGCGAAGTTCAGACAAGAACGACACCCAACAACGACACACCACAAGAGGAGACACCATGGCGCAGCACGCAAGACATCATTGGCGGTGGCTGATCGGACTATTTGCAACACTGGTCGCCGCGCTCGCGGCCACCTCGGTTCATGCCGCGGTCACGGCCGGGCCTGGCGCCTGGAGCAGCCAGCAAACCTGGGCGGCCGATACCGTCAACGGCGGCAACCTGACCGGCTATTTCTACTGGCCCGCCAGCCAGCCGACCACGCCCAACGGCAAGCGCGCGCTCGTGCTGGTGTTGCACGGCTGCCAGCAGACCGCCTCCGGCGACGTGATCAACAACGCCAATGGCGCCGGGTTCAACTGGAAAGCCATTGCCGACCAGTACGGCGCGGTCATCCTGGCCCCCAATGCCACGGGCAACGTCTACAGCAACCATTGCTGGGACTACGCGAATACTTCGCCGAGCCGCACGGCCGGCCACGTTGGCGCGCTGCTTGACCTGGTCAACCGCTTCGTCACCAACGCGCAGTACGCCATCGACCCGAACCAGGTGTATGTGACGGGCCTGTCGTCGGGTGGTGGCATGACCATGGCACTGGGCTGTATCGCGCCGGATATCTTTGCCGGCATCGGCATCAACGCGGGCCCGCCGCCCGGAACGACCACTGCGCAGATCGGCTATGTCCCGTCCGGCTATACCGCGACGACGGCGGCCAACAAGTGCAAGGCCTGGGCGGGCTCCAATGCGAGCAAGTTCTCCACGCAGATCGCGGGCGCGGTGTGGGGCACGTCGGACTATACGGTGGCGCAGGCCTATGGCCCGATGGACGCCGCGGCCTTGCGCATCGTCTACGGCGGCACCTTCACCCAGGGCTCCACGGTGTCGATCGCGGGTGGTGGCACCAACACGCCCTATACCGACAGCAACGGCAAGGTGCGCACGCATGAGATCTCGGTGTCGGGCATGGCTCACGCCTGGCCGGCCGGCACGGGCGGCGACAACACCAACTACGTGGATGCCACCCACATCAACTACCCGGTCTTCGTGATGGACTACTGGGTCAAGAACAACCTGCGCGCGGGTTCCGGTCCGGTGCAGTCCGGCAGCGCGCCCACCGGCCTTGCCACCACGGCGACCACGACCACCTCGGTCTCGCTGTCGTGGAATGCCGTTGCCAATGCCACCAGCTACAACGTCTATCGGAACGGCAGCAAGGTGGGGTCTGCTACCTCCACCACCTACACCGATACGGGCCTGATCGCGGGCACGACCTACAGCTACACCGTGACCGAGATCGATCCGACGTCCGGCGAAAGCGCGCAGTCGACGGCCATCTCGGCGACGACGCAATCGAGCTACACCTGCACCGCCACCACGGCAAGCAACTACGCGCACGTGCAGGCGGGGAGGGCACACGACTCGGGCGGCGTGGCTTACGCCAACGGCTCAAACCAGAGCATGGGGCTGGACAACTTGTTCTACACCAACACGCTGGCGCAGACCGCTGCTGGTTATTACGTGATCGGCAACTGCCCGTAAGCGTAACGCCCTGTGGCGGCGCGGGTCAGTGCATCAGGCCGAGGCGGACCGGTTCATCGGCCGCCCCGGACGATCCGCGCCGCCTTGCCCGTAGTGCCGGGCGCGGTATTCGGTCGGCGCCAGCGCAAACGCGCGTCGGAACGCCCGGCTGAATGCCGCCTCCGAGTCATATCCAAGCGTTTCGGCGATTTGCGTCACGCGCCGGTTGGTGGTCGACAGGAACTGGGCGGCAAGCTGCATTCTCCATTGCGTCAGGTAACGCATCGGTGATTCACCGACGAGCAGGCTGAACCTGCGTGACAGGTTGGAGCGCGACTGGTTGACCGCGGCGGCCAGCTTGTCGACCGTCCAGTCGGCGCCGGGCTCGGCGTGCAATCGTGCCAGCGCATGGCCAATCAAGGGATCCCGCAACGCGGCGATCCATCCCAACGCGCCGTCCGGTGCGCTCGCGAGCCAGTGACGCACCGCCCAGATGAACATCAGGTCGATAATCCGGGACAACATGATCGCGCTGCCGATCGACGGATTAGCGACCTCTTGCTGCATTGCGGCAATCGTCAGCGACACCCATTCGCGCGAGCCGACGGCATCAGGTGACTCATCCGCCTTGCAGGTCGCATGCAACACGGTGGGCAAGCCGCGCATCAGCGTCTGACCGCCGACACCTTCAAACCGGAACAGGCCGCTGGTGATGCGTGCCGGCGCATCGCCGGGCGGGTGTCTGCGCCGGCCCGACGAAGGCTCGACGCCTTCAATCCGGTGGCCTTGCCCGTGGGGGACAAGAACGATGTCCCCGGGCGACAGGCGCACAGGCTGGCCCTTGCCAGCCAGGCGCAACTGGCATGGCCCGTCCTGAACGACGTGAAAGCATCCCGTGCCGGCAGGAAACGGCTGCTTCTGCCCGGATCGGACGACAGTTTCGCCCAACAACTCGCCGCGCATGCGGGCAATGCTGAACACTTCAAAGAAGACGTCGGCGGCGGGATGCCGGGGATCCGAGGACGGAGGGCGGCTGGATTGGCGTCTCTGCAAAGCTTTCGGTGTCCTGGTCATGGCCTGTGGGCAAACTCCCGCCAATAATGGATGCGTCAGAGCCTACGCCAGCGCCCGGGTGATATTTCGATTCGCTGCGTCGTGGCTCTCGTCGTCCCAACCGCCGAGGGGCGACAAGGCGTCATCAGCGTTCGGCGAATCGTCTTTATTCACAGATAGGAGTCAGGCCATGAGCAATCAGCCTACGGTTGTGTTGGTACACGGTTTCTGGGGCGGGGCCGCGCATTGGGGCAAGGTCATCCTTGAGCTGGCACGAAAGGGCTATACCTCCATTCGCGCGGTCGAGATGCCGTTGACATCCCTTGCCGACGACGCCGAACGTACCCGCAAGATGGTCGCCCAGCAAAAAGGGCCGGTCCTGCTGGTGGGGCATTCTTACGGCGGTGCGGTGATTACCCAGGCTGGCGACCTGCCGAATGTGGTGGGGCTAGTGTATATCGCTGCGTTTGCGCCCGATGCGGGGGAAAGCCCCGGTGGCATCACGCAGGAGCATCTGCCCTACGCGGCGCCCAACCTCGAGCCGGACAGCGATGGCTACTTGTGGCTCAAGGCCGATAAGTTCCATGAAAGCTTCTGCCAGGATCTGTCGGCGGATGAGGCGCTGGTGATGGCGTTGACACAGAAGGCGCCGCTTGCCAGCACCTTCGGTGACACCATCACGGCGCCGGCATGGAAGACGAAGCCGTCCTGGTACCAGATTTCCAGCGAAGACCGGATGATCGCCCCCGAAAACCAGCAAAGGATGTCGGCCCGGCTCAATGCCAGGAAGGTCATTACCCTTGCGGCCAGCCATGCCTCGCTAGCCTCGAAGGCGGGCGAGGTGGCGGCGCTGATCGACGAAGCCGCGCGCGAGGCGGTCAAGGGCTGAACGCCGGTAGTCCGGCAAGTGGACGGTGCCCGCGTCAGGCGTTTTGCTGGCGCGCCGGCAAGGGGGCAAGCTAGGCTTGCCGCCCCGTCTGTTTGCGCCGCCAGGCCACCGGCGGCTCGCCGAACTGGGCGCAGAACCAGCGCGTAAAGGCGCTGGCTGAGCCATAGCCAAGCAACTCCGACACCCGCAGCAGCGAGTATTGCGGGTTCTCGACATAGCGCCGCGCCAGTTCGCGGCGTACCTCATTGAGGATGTCGGTAAAGTTCTCGCCGGCGTCATCCAGCTGGCGCTGCATGGTGCGCAGGCTCAGGCCAAGGCCCTGCGCCACGGCTTCGCAGGTGGCGCGTCCCATCGGCAGCATCAGGTAGACCGCATGCCGCACGTCGCGGCCGATCGAGGGCGCGTTGGCACGCGGCAGTGCGTCGACAAAGCGCTGCGCATAGCGCGCCATGGCGGGGTCGCCGGTGGGGTTGGGCGCGTCCAGGTCGGCTGCCCGGCTGACGATGCCGTTGAATTCGCCGCCGAACTCGAGCGGACCGCCGAACATGCGCCGATGTACCGCCAGGTCCGCCGGCGCCGCATGCGTGAAATTCACGCTCAGGGGCCGCCAGTTCGGGCCAAGCAATGCCCGGCACAGGCGGAACACAACCCCGATGGCTAGCTCCGTGGCCTGCCGCGAAGGCGTATCGAGCATGACCTCCTGCCGGATGATGACGGCTTCGCCGGCGGCTTCCAGCAGGATCGCCACGGACTCGTTGACCAGGTGCCGGTAGGCGATGATGGTGGCCAGCGCATCGCGCAGCGTCGGTTGCTGGCTGATCAGCAGGCTCATCACGCCGAAGTCGGACAGCTGGCGCGATTCGGCCATGCGCAGGCCAAAGGTGGGGCAGCCGGATGCTTGCGCCGCCGCTTCCAGCAGCGCGGCGCAGGCATTGACCGGGATGCGCTGATCGGGATCCGCCAGCAGGGCGCGGTTAAGCCTGGCCGCGCGCAGCAGGGGCTGCGGGTTCAGGCCCAGGTCCGAGGCCACCTCAAAGAAGTTGGTCAGTGCCGCGGCACGCACCAGCGTTTCCAATCTTGTCTCCTGTCTTGTTATCGGCGGCGCCTCATGGGACGCCTGCTTCGTCTCGCTGCCGGATGATAGGCCCGCGTGGCATGAAATGCAAAGTCCGTGGAAGCTATTGCAAAGCGCCGCCGCCGGCCGGCTCCTACATTGGTGGCAGAGCGCGGCGCACCACGTGCCGCCCAAGAACAAGGAGACAAAGACCGTGGAAAAGATTGTCCGCATGTACGAGATCGGTGGCCCCGAAGTGCTGCGCTGCGAGAGCACCGAAGTTGGCGACCCTGGCCCTGGCGAGGTACGCATCCGCCACGTGGCGGTCGGCCTGAACTATGCCGACACCTACTTCCGCAACGGCACCTACCGGGTGCCGCTGCCAGCGGGAATCGGCGTGGAAGCCGCTGGCGTGGTACAGGCGATCGGCGAGGGCGTGACCAACGTCGCGGTGGGCGATCGGGTCACCTACACCGGCTTCGTCAACACGCTGGGCGCGTACAGCACCGCCCGCCTGGTGCCGGCCGCGCCGCTGATCCGCCTGCCTGAGAGCATCAGCTTCGAGACCGCCGCCGCCATGACCATGCGCGGCCTGACTTGCGCCTACCTGATGCGCCGCATCCACGCCTTCCGGCCGGGCGACACCATCCTGCTGCACGCCGCGGCCGGCGGCGTGGGGCTGATCGTCTCGCAGTGGGCCAAGCTGCTGGGGCTGACCGTGATCGGCACGGTGTCCTCCGAAGCCAAGGCCGAGGTCGCGCGGGCCCACGGCTGCGACCATGTCATCCACTACAGCCACGAAGACGTGGCCGTGCGCGTGCGTGAACTGACCGATGGCGTGGGGGTGTCGGTGGTGTTCGACAGCGTCGGCAAGACCACCTTCATGGCCTCGCTGGATTCGCTCAAGCGCCGCGGCACCATGGTGTGCGTGGGCACGGCTTCCGGCCCGATCCCGCCGTTCGACCCGGTGCTGCTGGCCATGAAAGGCTCGTTGTTCCTGACCCGCCCGGCGCTGGCCGACTACATTGCCGATCCCGTGGAGAAGGCCGAGCTTGCCGGCGAACTGTTCGACCACGTCGGCAGCGGGCGCATCCGCATCGAGATCAACCAGCGCTATGCGCTGCAGGACGCGGTGCAGGCCCACCAGGACCTGGAGTCGCGCAAGACCACCGGCTCGTCGATCTTTGTGATCTGAGGAGGACGCCATGCAAGTTCACCAACTGAGCTGTGCCCTCGGTGCCGAACTGACCGGCGTCGATCTGGCCGACGCGGTGCACGACGACAGCCTCTTTGCCGACATCCGCGCGCTGCTGTTGCAGCACCGCGTGCTGTTCTTGCGCAACCAACATTTCAGCCGCGCCGAGCATGTGGCGTTCGCGCGCCGCTTCGGCGAGCTGGAAGACCACCCGGTGGCCGGCAGCGACCCCGAGCATCCGGGCCTCGTGCGCATCTACAAGACGCCGGACCAGCCCAACGACCGCTACGAGAACGCCTGGCACTCGGACACCACCTGGCGCGAGGCGCCGCAGTTCGGCGCGGTGCTGCGCTGCGTGGAATGCCCGCCGGTGGGCGGCGACACCATGTGGGCCAACATGGCGCTGGCCTATGAACGGCTGCCCGACCACATCAAGACACAGATTGCCGACCTGCGCGCGCGCCACAGCATCGAAGCGAGCTTCGGTGCCGCCATGCCCGTCGAGAAACGCCTGGCGCTCAAGGCCCAGTATCCGGATGCCGAGCACCCCGTGGTGCGCACCCACCCGGAAACCGGCGAGAAGATCCTTTACGTCAACGGCTTTGCCACGCATTTCACCAACTACCACACCCCGGAGCGCGTGCGCTTTGGCCAGGACGCCAACCCGGGCGCCGGCGACCTGCTGCGCTACCTCATCAGCCAGGCCTATGTCCCCGAGTACCAGGTGCGCTGGCGCTGGGCGCCGGACAGCGTGGCGATCTGGGACAACACCGCCACCCAGCACTACGCGGTGATGGACTATCCGCCGTGCCACCGCAAGATGGAGCGGGCGGGCATCATCGGCGGTAAGCCGTACTGACGGGGGCCGGCATGCAAGACAACCAGAAAGACAACCTGATAGCGGCCGCGCCGTCGGCCTACGCCTACCCGTTGCTGGTCAAGCAACTGCTGATCAACTCGGTCAGCCTGTATGGCGACCAGGAGATCAGCTACCGCGGCCAGATGCGCTACACGTTCCGCGATTTCCGTGCCCGCATCGGCAAGCTGGCCTCGGCGCTGTCCGCGCTCGGTGCCCGCCATGGCAGCACCGTGGCGGTGATGGACTGGGACAGTCATCGCTACCTGGAGTGCTATTTCGGCGTGCCGATGATGGGCGCCACGCTCTTCACCGTCAACGTACGGCTCTCGCCCCAGCAGATCCTGTACACGCTGAACGACGCCGGCGCCGACATCGTGCTGTTCCATCCGGACTTTGCGCCGGTGCTGGAGCAGATTCGTGGCGAGTTGACGGGCCATCCGCGCTTCGTGCTGATGGCCGACGGGCAGGACGTGCCGGCATCGAGCCTGCCGCTGGCGGGCGAGTACGAAACACTGGTTGCGGCCGCATCGGCGGACTTCGTGTTCCCTGATTTCGACGAGAACACCAAGGCCGCCACCTTCTACACCACCGGCACCACTGGCGAGCCGAAGGGCGTCTGCTACAGCCATCGCGACATCGTGCTGCACACGCTCGCGTCGGCCACCACGCTGTGCTCGCCGCGCGAGGGACAGCGCATGCACCGCGAAGACGTCTACATGCCGATCACGCCGATGTTCCACGTGCTGGCCTGGGGCATCCCATACGTTGCCATGATGCTGGGGCTGCGCACCGTGCTGCCGGGCCGCTACGCGCCGGATCTTCTGCTGGCATTGCGCCGGACCGAGAAGGTCACCTTCTCGCACTGCGTGCCAACCATCCTGCAGATGCTGCTGCAGTCGGCCCAGGATGGGGCGCCGGACCTGTCGGGCTGGAAGATCATCATCGGCGGCTCGGCGTTGCCGCCAGCACTATGCGAGGCAGCACTGTCGCGCGGCATCGATATCTTTGCCGGCTACGGCATGTCCGAAACCGGCCCGATCGTGTCGCTGGCGCAAATTCCCCCGGGTCACGTGCCGGCCGACCGCGCCGAGGAAGTGCGCATGCGCAGCTCGACCGGCCGCCCGGTGACGATGGTCGACTACCGCATCGTCGGCGAAGACATGCAGGACCTGCCGCGTGACGGCAAGAGCCGTGGCGAGATCGTGCTGCGCGCGCCGTTCCTGACCAAGGGCTACTTCGGCAAGCCGCAGGCTTCGGAAGAACTGTGGGCCGGCGGCTACCTGCATACGCAGGACGTCGCGGTGATGGGCGAGGATGGCTTCGTGCAGATCGTCGACCGCATCAAGGACGTGATCAAGACCGGCGGCGAATGGGTGTCATCCATCGAGGTGGAGAACCTGATTGCCGAGGTGCCGGGCGTGCAGGAATGCGCGGTGATCGGCGTGCCGGATGCCAAGTGGGGCGAACGGCCGATGGCCTTCGTCGTGCGCAAGCCCGGCGCCGAGGTCACGCCCGGGCAGATCCGCGCGCGGTTGATGGCACATGTCGAGTCGCGCCGAATCAGCAAGTATGCGGTGCCGGAAGCGGAGCGGCTAGTTTTTGTCGACGCCATTCCCAAGACCAGCGTGGGCAAGATCAACAAGAAGCAGTTGCGGGAAGACGTGGCCTGAATCGCGGCCTGAACGGCGGGCAAGAGAAAAACGCCAGTCCCCGGGCAGGGGGCTGGCGTTTCTCTTTAGGCTGAGCACCCGGGCGGGATCTTCCGACGCCCGCCAGGGCAATCACTGCTGGATATGGAACGTCTTCACGATCGCCGCATTGCGCTCGTATTCTTCGTTGAGCGACTGGCCCAGTTGCATCAGCGTCTGCTCCCGCATCGGCTCATAACCGAGTGCCTGCATCCGCTCCTGTACCTTCGGCGCGGCCGCTGCCTTGTAGGTCGCGGCCTGGATCTTCTGCGCCAGCTCGACCGGCACGCGCGACGAGGCGATGACGCCGACCCAGTTGCTGAACTCGACATCCGGGTAGCCCAGCTCGGCAAAGGTCGGCACCTGCGGCAGCAGCGGCGAACGGGACTTCGACGCCACCGCGTAAGCCTGCAGCTTGCCGGCCCGGATCATCGGCAGAGAGGTCACCATGCCGTCGTACATGACCGCGATCTGGCCGCCCATCACCTGCACCAGCGCGGGCGACGAGCCGGCGAAGGGAACGTGCGCCAGGTCCATGCCAGCCTTCTGGTTCATGATCACGCCGGCGTAGTGCGATGCCGTGCCGGCGCTGTAGGACGCAAAGCTGAGCTTGCCGGGGTTGGCGTGCACGTAGTTGACCAGGCTCTTGAAGTCCTTGGCCGGCAGCGTCGGCGCGCCGACCAGCAGCAGGCGCGAGCGCGCCACCGCGGCCAGCGGCCGGATGTCCTTCATGGTGTTGTACGGCGTCTTGAGCACGTGCGGGACTTCGGTCAGCACGTTGGTGGCGGTCACCATGATGGTCTGGCCGTCGGGCGGCGCGGCCAGCATCGTGCTGATGGCGATGCCGCCGCCGGCGCCGGGCTTGTTGTCGACCACGACCGGCTGGCCCAGGTCGGTCGAGAGCTGGTCGGCCAGCAGGCGCGCGATCACGTCCATGGTGCCGCCGGCGGGAGCGGGCACCAGCATGCGCACAGGCTTGTTGGTCCACGCCATGGCCGTGGACACGGACAAGGTCAGGACGGCGGCAATCGCGGTAGCGGCGTAGCGCAGGCGGGTGGGGCGGTTTGGCATGGTTGTCTCCGTTAAGGATTTTAGTTCAGGCAAAGCCATGCCGTCCTTCTTGTGAGGACGGTCGTTGGAAGGCGTGACAAGGGGCGGTGCGTCCGTTCAGGCGACTGTCCGCGTGGCGCGCTGCCTGTCGCGCGCCAGCGCTCGCAGCATCGCTTCAAGCAGCACGGCCGGAGGCCGCGAACCCGACACACTGCGGGTGCCGTTGAACACAAAGTGCGGCACGCCAAGCCCGGGCCGCAACGGCCGCTCATCGGAGCCCTGCAGCGAGGGCGGCCAGTCCAGGTCGCGCTGGCCGGGCACGTCGGTGACCTCGGGGATGGCGATGCCATATGCCGTGGCGGCCTGCCGCAGCACGCGCGGGTCGCCGATGTTCTCTGCGTGGATGAAGTAGCGCGCAAATAGATGGTCGATCAGGTCCGAGGCCGCTTGCGCGCCCGCCTGCTGTCGCGCAAGCCGCACCAGCCGGTGGGCCGGCAACGTGCTGGGAAAGGTCTCGATGCGATCGAGCGCCAGCGTCAGGCCGGCTTCCGCAGCCGCGGCGCGGACCTGTGCCTGGCGCATTGCCACGGCGTCGGGGCCGCCCAGGCGGGCCAGGTAGAAATCGCGGTAGGGGATGCCGGCAGCCGGCGTCGCGGGGATCAGCGGATAAGAATGCCACTCGACGTGCACGGCAACGTCCGGGTGCTCGCGAGCGAGTTGGGCGATGGCGGAGGTCAGGTGCGTCTTGCCGATCAGGCACCAGGGACAGATCAGGTCGAAATACGCCTGTACTCGCAGCGTGGACGATGGATGCATGGCAGCAGCTTCAAGACGCCAGCCGGCGAGCCGGGTGCGGGCCGCCGCTGGCGATACGGATTCAGGAAACGGGCGCCGGGCGGCTGCGCCACGGCTGGCGTGACGGCAACGATGCCATGACCTGCGCACGCTCGACATCGGTCATCCGCGGCCAGCGGCCGATCTCCAGCGGCGTCCTGCCGCAGCCCTGGCAGTACTTGCCGGCCGGGTCCATGCGGCAAATGTTCAGGCACGGGTTGGCGGGTGTCGGGGACGGGGTCATGGCGTCAAAGGCGGTCCGGCCACCGGGCATGCACCCGTGGCCGGATTCGCGCATCAGGCCGCGCGCAGCGGCAGGTTCTTCTGCCCGGCCTTGCGGTTTGGCGCCATGCCGTGCGCGGCGAGGGTTTCGTCGGCGCTGTCGTACCAGGTGCCGACGCGGTAGATCTTGCGCGCTTCCTTGCCCGAGGCGATCTCGCGGCCCAGCTCCTTCGCCACGCGCACGCACTGCTCGATCTGCTGCACCGAGCTCATACGGTTGCCGTGCTGGTCGATGATGGTGTCCTCGATGCCGCAGCGCGGGTGCAGGCCCATCGCCATCGCCATCATGTTGAACGGCAGCACGTTCTTGAGCAGCGATTCGGCGGTCAGCGTGCAGCCGTCCGGCGCGCGATGCACGAAGTTGAAGAAGTTGAACGGGTTGGGGCCATCAAAGCCGCCGCCGATGCCGATCCAGGTCAGGTTGAGCGGCCCCTTGTAGACGCCGGAGCGGACCAGGCGCTCCAGCGTTTCCATGGCGTGGATGCCGGTCAGCTGGAAGTGCGGCTGGATGCCCGAGGCCTGCAGGCGGCGCAGGTGCTCCTCGACCCAGCCCGGGCCGGCCGGCACGGTCATCTCGCGATAGGCCTGCTGGTAGGCCGGGTGTTCGAGCGACGTCCCCTTCAGGTATTCGGGGTACAGCAGCTCCATGATGTTCATCTGGGTGGTGTTGATCGCCACCGTCACCTGATCCGGCTTGGGCTCCAGGTCCGCCAGCATGTGGCGCGTGTCGTCGGACAGCCATTTGGCGGCCTCGCCCTCGTCTTCCGGCGCGAACGAAATCGAGCCGCCCACCTGGATGATCATGTCCGGCACGGCGGCGCGCACGCCGGCGATCAGCTCGTTGAACTTGGACAGGCGCTTGGAACCCTTGCCGTCCAGCTCGCGCACGTGCAGGTGCAGCACGGTGGCGCCGGCGTTGTAGCAATCGACAGCCTTCTGCACCTGCTCTTCCATGGTCACCGGGATGTCTTGCGGAAAGTCCTCGGGCATCCACTCGGGGCCGTACGGGGCCACGGTGATGACCACCTTGTCCATGTTCTCGGGGTGCAGGGAATCGTCGAGGAATTGCATGCTGTGCTCCTGTTGTGTTGTGGGCGAGCCGGCCTTGCCACGACGCCGGAAGCGCCTTTTTCAATATCTCGTGTGGTGCTGGAAGTATCGTGCAACGGTGCGCGGCGATTTGACGATCCGGGACGATCGATTTACATTTCGGGACAGTCCGGGAAAACGCGATGTCCTATTACCTGCGCAGCGCCAGCCTCACCAACTACGTCGAAGTCGCCCGCGCCGTGGGGCTCGACCCGCACCAGCAATTGCGCGCGGCGAAGATCAGCCGCGACGTGCTGCTCGATCCCGATATCCGTATCCCGGCCGCGTTGGTGGGACGCTTGCTGGATGCGTCGGCCCGTGCCGCGCAGGTCGACGACTTCGGCCTGCGCATGGCGGAGTTGCGCCAGTTCTCGAACCTGGGACCGCTGGCCTTCGTGGTGCGCGAGCAGCCCACGCTGCGCCGCGCGCTGGAGTCCATGGTGCGCTACATGGGCCTGCAGAACGAGTCGCTGGCCATGCGCATGGAAGAGGCCGAGGGGCTGGTGATGATCCGGCTGCTGATCCTGAGCGAGGAGCCCGGCACGCTGCGCCAGGCCACCGACCTGGCCGTGGGCGTGATGTACCGCATGCTGAGCCTGTTCCTGGGCGCGTCGTGGCGCCCCCGCAGCATCTGCTTCACGCACGCCGCGCCGGCGAGCCTCGCCACCTATGCGCGAGTGTTCGGCATGCCGGCACTGTTCAACCAGGATTTCGACGGCATCGTCTGCGCGGCTGCGGACCTGGAGGCGCCGCTGCCTTCCTATGACCCGGTGATGGCCGGGCAGGTCAAGCGCTACCTGGGCACCTTGCTGGCGCAGGCCAATGCCACCACGCCGGACAAGGTGCGCAAGCTGGTCCATGTGCTGCTGCCCACCGGCATGTGCTCGGTCGACCGCGTGGCGGAGCACCTTGGCGTGGACCGGCGCACGGTGCACCGACGCCTGGCCCAGGACGACACCACGTACTCCGAGGTTCTCAACCAGGTGCGTGCCGGGCTGGTGATCAGCTATATCGAGAACGCCGAACGGCCGCTGTCGGAGGTCGCAACGCTGCTCGGGTTCTCGTCCCTGAGCGCGCTCTCGCGCTGGTTCAGCGGCGAGTTCGGCTGCAGCGTTTCAACATGGCGAGCGCGGCAGAAGCCGGGCAGCGGCGGCTAGGCCGCGCTAGCGCCTGCCGCCGCCGCTGCTGTCGCTGGATGCCGTCGGTCAGAACTTGTGGCGCAGGCCCAGCGCCACGCCCAGCATGCTGCTCTGCCCGTTGGCCAGCACGTAGCTGTTGCCCAGCGACAGGCTGTTGGCGTAGGTCGTGGCCAGCGACTCCAGCATCAGGCCGGCATTCCTGGCATAGGCCGTGCTCAGGTAGACATCGGTCCGCCTGGAGAACGCATAGTTGGCCACCAGCGCGATCTGCCAGGGATTGGCGACATGGGTATCGCCAAACAGGCTCTTGACGTCGTCGTAGTTGTATTCCAGCGTCAGGCCGATCGCCGGTGTGACCTGGTAATTGGCGCCGATCCAGTAGAAGTCGTCGCGCTGGATCACCACGCCCGCGGCGTTCTTGTTCTGGCCCCAGCGATAGCCGCCCATGATCTTGGCTGGCCCCCAGGCGTAGCTCGCGCCGACCACCGCCTTTTTCAGCGTGCCGCTGCTGGTGCCGATGGTGGGGTTCCACTGGTCATAACCGGCCATCAGCCCGAGCGCGCCGCCCTGATACGCCACGGCGCCGCCGTATGCGGTATCGCGGCGGAACTGGCCGGGAATTTCGCCGTTGCCGCCGATCGGCGTTGCAATGCCCACGGTCTGCGGCAAGGCCAGCCCGGTGCCGAACGACCAGTGGGCCAGCGCCGTCACCGGGCCGAACTGGCCGGTGTACTTGACCGTGTTGTCCTCGCGGAAGTTCGCGCCGGCCTGCAGCACCACCGGCTCATACTGCGTGGCATAGGCGGTGGGCGAGAAATTCGCCAGCGCCTCGAAGATCGAGGTGTACTGGCGCCCCAGGCTGAGCTGGCCAATGCCAGCCTTCTGCACGCCGACGAATGCCTGGCGGCCGAACAGTCGCCCGCTCTGTTGCGACGTGCCGGTATCGAGGTTAAAGCCGCTTTCCAGCACGAACAGCGCCTTCGTCCCGCCGCCCAGGTCCTCGATCCCGCGCATGCCCCAGCGAGATCCCGATACGCCGCCGGAATTCATGCGGTACACGTCGTTCGCCGGACCGCGGTTGAACTGGTTGGTCGCGACCGGCACCGCGCCCACATGATTGGCGTACTCGACGTTGATGTCGGCCACGCCGTAGAGCGTGACGCTGGACTGTGCCTGCGCGCTCCCCGCGCAGGCGAGCAATGCGGCCGCAGCCATGTTGCTGAACTTCATGCGAAAGTCTCCTCGTTTCCTTTGGTTTGTGGTGCGGATGATTCCGTCTGTTTGTGTACGTCGGGGTACTGCGCTTGCCATGCCTGCAACGGGCACGGCGCTTCAGCGCATGCCCAGCAGGGTTTCCAGCAGTTTGGTGGCGCGTGGCCAGGGGCCGTAGCCGGCGGTGGGGTTGAGGTGCCCGACCTCGCCCAGGTCGACCAGCCGGCTGCCCCAGTCGCGCGCCATTTGCACGGCGCGCTCGTAGCGGGCCAGCGGGTCGTTGCGGCTGGCGGCCAGGAGGCTGGGGAAGGGCAGGGATGCTCGCGGCACCGGCAGCCAGCCGTGGCGGGCCAAGGTGTCGATATCGGGGTAGCCGGGCGGCATGGGGGCTTCCAGGTCGGCGGGCGTGCACAGCAGCGCGCCGCGGATCTTGCGATGGTGCTGTGCGGCCCAGTGCACGGTGATCATGACGCCGGCGCTATGGGCCACCAGCACCACGGGGCCGTCGATGGCGGCGACGGCGGCATCGAGTGCCGCCACGCGGGCGTCGCGACTGAGCTTGTCGTGCTCGAGCGGGGCCACGCTGCGCGCGTTGGGCAACTGCGCTTCGAGCAAGGTTTGCCAGTGTTCCGGGACGTGGTCGCGCAGACCCGGCACCAGCAGGACGGTGGTGTCAGTGGGGAGGTTCATTGGTACTCCAGGGGGCAGTCGGGGAGATCAGTGCGCGCCGGTATCGCTCTGGCTTGCCAGGCGGCGCAGGTCGGCCGCGTAGTAGCGGCGCCCGACCACGAAGCACAACGCGGCCAGCACGCCGACCATCGGCACCGCCTGCAAGGCGCCGAGCAAGCCGATGCGGTCGGCGATGACGCCGGTAACGAACGGCCCGGGCGCCAGGCCCAGCAGGTTGTTCGCGAGCGTCAGCGTGGCAAAGGCGGTGGCGTGGATGCCGGGATGGGTCAGATTGGCTACTGCGGCGCTTGCCGGGCCCGCGGTGCCGCCGACGAACAGCATGCCGGCGCCGATCAGCGCCAGTTGCGCGGTGCCCGCCGGCAGGCGGAACGCCGTCAGCAGCAACACGCAGCAGATCGCGCTGTAGGCCACCGCCATCAGCCATTTGCGCTGCGGCGCATGGCGGGACACCCAGTCGGTCAACGCGCCGCACACGATCATGCCGGCGCCGCCGGCCAGCACGAAGCCGGCGGCGGTCACGCCGGCATGGTCGGTGGCCATGCCGTAGTAGCGCGACAAATAGCTCGGCATCCAGGTCAGCAGGGCCCCCATCACCAGCAGTTGCAGCGCGCTGCCGACATAGGCGCACAGGATCGATCGCGCCGAGAACAGTGCCGGCAACAGCGCGCGCAGCGCCACGCACTCACGCGGCGCACCGGCATGCGCGGTGTCGCCCAGCAGTCGGCGTTGCGCCTGCAGGCGCGGCTCGGTCACGGTCATGCGGTACACCACGACCAGCGCCAGCCCGAAGATCGCCATGCCGGCAAAGGCCCAGCGCCAGCCAAACTGCGCCGAAAGCGTTCCGCCCAGCGCCATGCCCAGCACCGAACCGAATGCCCCGCCCGCGATAAAGGCGGAACTCAGACTGGCGCGCAGGTGGCGGGGGAACACCGACAGCACCACGGCGATCCCCACGCTGCCATAGGCCGCCTCGCCAATGCCGACGCACAGCCGTGCCACGAGCATCTGGCCGAAACTGTTGGCCAACGCGCAGCCCAGCGTCGCCAGGCTCCACAACAAGGCCATCAACACCAAGCTGCGGACCCGACCCCAGCGGTCGGCCAGGATCGATAGCGGAAACGTCAGCAAGCCCACCATCAGAGCAACCACGCCGCCAAGCACGCCCAGTTCGGTGTCGGTCAGGGACCATTCCACCTTCAGCAGCGGAAAGACCGCGTTGAGCACCTGCCGCGACATGTAGTCGGACAGCAGCAAGCCAAAACTCAGCGCAAAGACCAGCCAGGCATAGAAACGGGAGGGTCGCGCCACAGCCACACCGGGCGAGGCGGGGGAGAGCGGGGAATGCGTGGAGGGTTGTCCGAGCATGGAAGCCTGTCCTGGAAACGCCTGCGGGCGGCCATGCGGCTTGCCGCAGTCTGGCCGTTCGATCTGGCTAAGTATCTAGGAATGGTGGCTTGCGGTTTAACCAATCGGGACAACCTCTTTGCATTTTGGGACAGCTAGGGAAAACGTGAGCGGGGACGGAGACTGCGGTGCAAGCTTGCGCCGCAACGCCTGTGGACGGTGGCGCTCATCGCGCGACACCATCCACAGGTGTGATGCAGGCCGTTACCGTGCGACGCCGTAGCGCGCGGCGGGCTGGTTGCGTGAAAGATTGGGGCCGAGCGCGGCACGCGCAGACTCGAAGGTGTTCCAGTCAGCGATGTCGGGCAGCGACGGCACGGTGATCACCTCGCCCAGGTCCAGCCCCGCGAGGGCGGCGTCGACCAGGTCGTCGCCGCTCATGACGATGGTTTGCGGCAGGTTCTCGACCGGCTGGCCGGCGATGTCCCAGAATTCGGTACGGGTGGCGCCGGGCAGCACCGCCTGGACCCGAACACCCTTGCCGGCAAGTTCGTGTTGCAGCGACTGGGTCAGGGCCAGCACGAACGCCTTGGAGCCGCCATAGACGCCGTTCAGGACCTCCGGCGCGACGGCGACAATCGACGCGATATTGATGATGGTGCCCTGGCCGCGCGCCACGAAGGCCGGCACGGCGGCGTAGGTGAGACGCGTCAGCGCCGTGACGTTGAGCTCGATCATCGCCTGCATCTTGTCGACATCCGAATCGAGCAGCGGCGCCGCGCCGCCGACGCCGGCGTTGTTGACCAGCGTGGTGATGCTGGCGTCGGTGCGCAAGATCGTTTCGATGCGACGGACGTCGGCCGTCTGGCCAAGGTCTGCCGTCACGATCTCCACGGACCGGCCGGTCTCGTCGGTGATCCGGCGGGCCAGGGCTTCGAGCCGGCCCCGGTTGCGCGCCACCAGGATCAGGTCGTGGCCCCGGCGCGCCAGGCGGTCGGCATAGATGGCGCCAATGCCGGAAGAGGCGCCGGTGATCAGGGCGGTGCCGGCGTGCGTGTGCGTTGTCATGTCAAAGCTCCGTATGCGGTGTTGTAGAAGTCGACTTGCAGTGGGCGGTGGAACGTGCCGGCTGCGTGAGACCCAGATTAGGGGCACAATGCGATGACGCCAATGTCATAGATGCCACCTTTCCTGCCATCCGCCGCCGGCGGTTCTTGTGGCGTGCGACGAGGAGATCCCCATGCATCACGTAGCCCTTGCCCTCTATCCCGGCTTCCAGGTGATGAACCTTGCCGTTTCGACGGTGCTGGAGTTTGCCAACCGGGCGCTGGCGCAGCCGCTGTATGAGGTTCACCTGCTGTCCGAGCACGGTGGGCCGATACCGTGCTCCGGCGGCTTTGCGGTCGACACCAGGTCGTTCGGCAGGCGCAGCTTCGATACCGTGCTGGTGGTGGGTGACAATGACGTGCTGCCTACCTCTCCTGCGCTCGTCGATTTCCTGCGGCGTGCGGCCCGGACCTCGCGGCGCATTGGCGCCACCTGCACCGGCGCCTTCAATCTGGCGGAGGCCGGGCTGCTCGATGGCCGCCGCGCCACCACGCACTGGTACTACGCCGGGCTGTTCCGGCAGCGCTTCCCGGACGTAGCCATGGAAGAGGATCGGATCTTCATCATCGACGGGCCGGTCTGGACCTCGGCCGGCATGTCGGCATGCATCGACCTGGCGCTGGCGCTGGTGGAAAAAGATGCCGGTAGCGCCATCGCGCGCGACGTGGCCAAGAAGCTGGTCGTCTATCACCGCCGGGCCGGCGGGCAGTCGCAGTTCTCGGCCTTGCTGGAGCTGGAGCCCCGCTCGGACCGCATTCGTGCCGCGCTGGATTTCGCGCGGCAGAATTTGCAGCAGGAGCTTTCGGTGGAGCAACTGGCGGATGCGGCGCACCTGAGCCCGCGCCAGTTCGCGCGTGCGTTTCGCGACGAGACCGGACAGACGCCCGCCAAGGCCGTGGAGCACCTGCGCGTGGAGGCGGCCCGGCTGATGATGGAAAGCGGTCGCCACACCATCGATGTGGTGGCGCGGGAAACAGGCTTTGGCGACCGCGAGCGCATGCGCCGTGCCTTCCTGCGGGCCTTCGGACAACCGCCACAGGCAATCCGGCGCATGGCGCGCGGGGAGGAGATGCAGGCCGCGTAGCGGGCGCGCCGGTCATTGCCCCGTCGATGATTCCAGACCGGACGGCCCATTGTGAATGCCGAGGAACAACTGAAATGCCGCGACCCCCAATGATTGCGCGGCGATCGTTGTCCAGAATGCAAGGCATCCCATCAGCGCCCATCCTGGGCGCCTCATCGACTGGAGCCAACATGTCTGTTCACGAACGACTCGCCGCACGCGGCCTGGTGCTGCCGCCGGCCCCCAAGCCCCTGGGCAGCTATACCGCGGTCAGCCAGGCGGGGGATCTGCTGTTTATCTCGGGGCAGTTGCCCTTACAGGATGGCAAGGTGGTCTGGCAAGGGCAGGTCGGCAAGGACCTGACCGTCGAGCAGGGCAAGCGTGCCGCGGAGTTGGCGGCGCTGAACGTGCTCGCCCAGATCCATGCCCATCTGGATGGCTTCGAGCGCCTCGACCACATCGTTCGCGTCGACGGCCACATCGCCAGCGCGCCTGGCTGGCTGGAACAGCCGGCGGTTCTTGACGGCGCGTCCGATCTGTTCGTTGACGTGCTGGCGGAAAAGGCCGGTCACGCACGGACGATCTCGTCCCACTTCCAGCAGCCGGCGAACGCGGCCGTGATTCTCGTCGTCATCGCCCAGATCCGGCCCGAGTCAGCGCGGGTCCGATGACCGCGCCGGGCGCGGCGACGCTACGCGGAGAACTTCTCGATCATGAAGTCGACCAGCGCGCGCACCCGTCGGCTCACGTGGCGCGCCGAGGGATAGAGCAGCACGAAGGGCCGCGTGCTGCCGCCGTATTCGCGCAATACCTCCACCAGCGTGCCTTCGCGCAGGTCCTGTTCCACGACGAAGCGGTAAGTCTGGAACAGGCCGGCCCCGGCGCGGGCGAGGGTGGCGCCGCCGAGCACGTCCTCCGACGTTGCATACGCGCCTGCCGTGATCATGTCGGTGACTTCCCCATTCACGCGGAATGACCACGGGAGCCTGCGGCCGCTGCTGGGCACGTCGAACTGGATGCACTCATGCCTGAGCAGGTCTTCGGGCGATTGCGGCGTGCCCGCACGCCACAGGTACTCGGGCGTCGCCACCACCACCAACTCCGCGTCTTCCAGCTTGCGGGCGATCAGTCCCGAGTCATCCGGCGCGCGCCCGCGCACGGAGAGATCGTAGGTATCGTCGGCAAAATCGACATTGCGATTGCTGATATGCACGTCGATCTCGACCTCCGGGTACCGCGCCCGGAACGCCGGGAGAACCGGCAGCACGCGATAGTGGGCGTACGGGGTGGGGAGGCTGATGCGTAGCTGTCCGGCCGGCGCTGCCTGCTGCCCGCTGATCTGTCGTTCCGCATCCACCAGTTGCGCCAGCGCGCGACGGCTCTGCTCGAAGTACACGCGGCCTTCGTCGGTCAGGCGGATCTGCCGCGTCGTCCGCACGAACAGGCGCACCCCGAGGCGTTCTTCCAGCCTCTGCACCGTGCGGCTGACCGCCGGTGGCGTGACGCCCGCGGCCACGGCGGCTGCGGTGAAGCTGCCAAGCTCGGCGGCCAGGCAGAACAGTTCGATACTGCCCAGTTGGAGATCATCGAATTGCCGTTTCATGGCTTGTTCTTGGTGACAGTTGGGACTTTGCATCTCGTGCGGTACCGATCATAGGTGCCCTGTTGGCAGAAGTCGATGGTGGTGTTACTCGGTCGCGCCGGAGCGGGCGGCGTCACCACTTGTACCTGGCGCGCATAACTGTTTGTTGCCGCGACGTCTTCAAGGGCCGGGGCGACCCGCCTACATTGGAACCCATCGGCGCCGTCGGCCCGATCGGCAAGACAGCCGAGTCAACTGACATCGAGGTTCAACATGAGCACAACACAGAAGGTTGCAGTCATCACCGGCGCATCGCAAGGCATTGGCGCTGAACTGGTCAAGGCGTTCCGCGAGCACAACTACCGCGTCGTGGCGACGTCACGCAGCATCAAGCCGTCCGAGGATGCGGACATCCTGACCGTGGCCGGCGACATCGCCGATCCGGCCACGGCGCGCCGCGTCATCGCCGAAGCCGTGGCGAAGTTCGGCCGCGTCGATACGCTGGTCAACAATGCCGGCGTCTTCATCGCCAAGCCCTTCACCAGCTATACGGACGAGGACTATGTCACGGTAACGGGCATCAACCTGACCGGCTTCTTCCATATCACGCAGCTTGCCGTGGCCGAGATGGAAAGGCAGCGCAGCGGCCACGTGGTCAGCATCACGACCAGTCTGGTCGATCACGCGATCAGCGGCGTGCCGTCGGTGCTTGCGTCGCTGACCAAGGGTGGTCTGAACGCCGCCACCAAGTCGCTGGCCATCGAGTACGCAAAGACAGGCATACGCGCGAACGCGGTCTCGCCCGGGATCATCAAGTCGCCCATGCATGCGCCGGAAACCCACGAGTTCCTCGGCGCCCTGCATCCGGTGGGGCATATGGGCGAGATGCGCGACATCGTGAACGCGGTCCTGTATCTCGACTCCGCACCCTTTGTGACGGGAGAAATCCTGCACGTCGACGGCGGCCAGAGCGCGGGCCATTGATACCGGCCGGGCGGGGCGCGGTTGGCTGCGCCCCGCCGCGCGCATTCACCGAATTTCCATTATGCTCCGCATGGTTTATTCATGAGGCCGCGCTGTCACCGCTCGCAAAGCCGGTAAGAGGTATTGCGCCCGGCGTTGATGCGGGCTGGCCCTTCATGATCCATCTTTCTTGCGGGGCACGCATGGATGCACACGTCGACCATATCCTGATTGTCGATGACGACCGGGAGATCCGCGAACTGGTCTCGACCTATCTCACCAAGAACGGGCTGCGCGTGACCACGGCACCCGACGGCCGGCACATGCGTGCGTTCCTGGAAGCCAATTCTGTCGACCTGATCGTGCTCGACGTGATGTTGCCCGGCGATGACGGTCTGGTGCTGTGCCGGGAACTACGCGCCGGCAAGCACAAGAGCACGCCGGTCGTGATGCTGACCGCGCGCGATGACGAGACCGATCGCATCCTGGGTCTCGAAATGGGCGCCGACGACTATCTTGCCAAACCTTTTGCGGCACGCGAGTTGCTCGCTCGCATCAAGGCCGTACTGCGCCGCACGAGGATGCTGCCGCCCAACCTGCAGATCACCGAGGTCGGGAAGATCCTGGCTTTCGGCGACTGGCAACTGGACACCACCGGACGGCACCTGATCGACCCCGACGGCACCAGCGTCGCGCTCAGCGGCGCGGAGTACCGGCTGCTGCGGGTGTTTGTCGATCATCCCAAGCGCGTGTTCAATCGCGACCAACTGCTCAGTCTCACGCAGGGCCGCGAGGCGGAGTTGTTCGAGCGCTCGGTCGACTTGCTGGTCAGCCGCCTGCGGCAACGGCTCAATGACGACGCCCGCGAGCCCAGCTACATCAAGACCGTGCGCAGCGAGGGCTATGTGTTCGCGATGCCCGTCGAGATCAAGGAGGCGCATCAGTGAATGCCCGCGCCCGCGCCTGGGCCTGGCCGCGCACGCTCGGCGCGCGGCTCTTCCTGATCCTGCTCGCGGGGCTGATCGTCGCGTACGGCCTGTCATTCGTGGTGTTGTTCGGGGAACGCTACATGACCGCACGCCAGGTCATGCTTGGCACGCTGGAAACCGACGTGGCGACGTCGATCGCCATCCTGGACCGTGTGCCAGCCAGCGAGCGGCCGCAGTGGCTGCCACGCCTGAATCGCGACAACTACCAATACATCCTGGGGCCGGGTTCGCCGGGCGTGCCCGAGCTGACCGAGCAGGCCAGAGGTATCGCCGAGCGGATCACGCAGGCGAGCGGCGGCAAGTTTCCGGTCAGCGTGGAGTCCATTCCCCATGAGGGCAAGCGGCTGCAGGCGCATCTGACGCTGAGCGACGGCAGCCCGCTGACCATCGACGTACACCCGCGCATGATTCCGATCGCGCAGTGGCTGCCCTACGTGCTGGTCATTCAGTTGTTGCTGCTGGTCTTGTGCTGCGGGTTCGCGGTACGGTTGTCGATCCGCCCGCTGGTGGCACTGGCCGATGCCGCCGACGCGCTCAATCCGAACGCGAAGTCGCCGCCGCTCGCGGAAACCGGCCCCACGGAACTGGCGCGTGCCGCGCGCGCGTTCAACGCCATGCGCAGCCGCATTGCCAGGTTCGTCGAGGAACGCGTGCAGATCCTGGCCGCGATCTCCCACGATCTGCAGACGCCGATCACGCGCATGAAGTTGCGCGCCGAAATGGCGCAGGACTCCGAGGAAAAGCGCAAGCTGGTGAGCGACCTGGCCGAGATCGAAAGGCTGGTGCAGGAAGGGCTCGCGTATGCGCGCACCACGCATGGCGATGGCGAAAAGCCGTCGCGGATCGACCTCGGGTCGTTTGTGGAGAGCCTGGCCTACGACTATCAGGACACTGGCAAGGCAGTGACGCTCCTGCACAACGCCGGCGGCACCATCGTGACCCGTCCCCACGCCTTGCGCCGCATCCTGACCAATCTGGTCGACAACGCCATCAAGTTCGGCGGGGCGGCGGAACTGAGCGTGCGCCGTGAGCGCGATGACGTGGTCATCGAAGTGCTCGATCGCGGCGCAGGCATCCCGGAAGACAAGCTCGAAGCCGTGCTGCAACCGTTCGTTCGCCTCGAACATTCACGCAACCGGGAGACCGGTGGCACCGGGCTGGGCCTGGCGATTGCCCAGCAGATCGCGGTGGCCATCGGTGGCACGCTGACACTGCGCAATCGCGAAGGCGGCGGGTTGGCTGCTGAAGTCAGGCTGCGCTGACTTCAGCGGGTCAGAATGGATGGGATATCGCCACGACAACCTGGAAAGGAGTCGCAATGCCGTTTGTTCACATCTCGTTGCGTGCCGGAAAGCCGGAAGCCTATCGGCAGGCAATCTTCGACAGCATCTACCGCGCGTTGCGCGACGCGTTCGACGTGCCCGAAGACGACCAGTTCATGACCATCAGTGAGCATGACGCGGCGAACTTCCGTTACAGCCCGTCTTATTTTGGTGTCGCCCGGAGCGACGATCTTGTGTATATCCAGATCACCGCGAACAACACCCGCTCGCTGGAACAGAAGAAGGCGCTGTACCGACGCATCGCGGCGCTGCTCGGCGAACATCCCGGCATCCGGCCGGAGGACGTGTTCGTGAACCTTGTCGAGGTCGCGAAAGAGAACTGGTCCTTCGGCCATGGCCTGGCGCAGTACGCGTGAGGCAACGCGCTCGACGGTGGTTTTCGCTTTGCCTGGGAGGCCAGTTGGCGGCGCTCAATAGCGATCCACGTCCAGTACCGCCTGGGCGAACGCCTGTGGCGCCTCCTGCGGCAGGTTGTGCCCCGCGCCCTGGATGATCCGGTGCGTGCGCCTGCCAGTGAACAGCCTGGCATACGCCGAGCCGTCGGTTGCTGGCGTCACGCCGTCGGCATTGCCATCGAGCGTGATCGTGGGGACGGCGATGGCCGGCGATTGCGCCAGGCGCCTTTCTAGTTCGTCGTACCTGGGATCGCCCACCGCCAGGATCAGTCGCCAGCGGTAGTTGTGGATGACGATATTCGCGTAGTCGGGATTCTCGAACGATGCGGCGCTGCTGTCGAACACTGCGTCGTCGAACGCCCAGCTCGGCGAGTTCGCCTTCCAGATGAGCCGGTTGAACTCCTTGCGATTCTTGTCATAGCCCATGCGGCCCCGTTCAGTGGCGAAGTAGAACTGATACCACCAGCCGTGCTCCGCCTTTGGCGGCAGCGGGATCTGGTTGCGCTCGCGGTTGTTGATCAGGTAGCCGTTGACCGAGACCATGGCCTTGCAACACTGCGGCCAGAGCGCGGCGATGATGTTCGCCGTGCGGGCGCCCCAGTCATAGCCGGCCAGGATTGCCTTGGGGATCCGCAGCGCATCCATCAGCGCGATGATGTCCAGCGCCACCACCGACTGCTGCGCATTGCGCAGGGTGCCGGCCGATAGAAGGCGAGTGGTGCCGTGGCCGCGCAGGTGCGGCACGATCACGCGGTAGCCCGCCGAGGCCAGCAGCGGCGCCACGTCCACGTAGCTGTGGATGTCGTATGGCCAGCCGTGCAGACAGATCACCACCGGCCCGTCGGCGGGACCCGCTTCGGCGTAGCCAATATTGAGTTCCCCGGCGTCCACCTGCCTGATTGTGGCGAACCGGGTCTGCGAGCCCGGCTGGACAGCCGGCGGACTCGCCTTGGTTTGCCCGGACGCTTGTCCGGATTCGGCATGGGCAAGGTCAAGAAGGCCGAGCGGGGCGGCTGCCAGTGTGAGCGCTGCCGAGCCGAACAGACGGCGGCGCTGCCGGTTGATCGATTCGGACATCTCATTCTCCGTTCTGGGTGATGACGCAGACGAGAATGGGCGCCCGATGTATCCAGCCTGTTTCGTCGCACCTTCGATCTGAAAATTGCTGTATCCGCACAGGCAACAGATACAGAGCGATACAAACGGCATTTCCCGGCGCTGAATCCCCAAATCCCCCACAGCCCCCATCCCGGACCCATCCCTCCAGACTTTGTACGCTTTTGTATCAGGCGACGGCTGAGATACGTGCCCTGACAAAAACGGCGTTCACACGCTACGGACGCGATACGTCGGGCCGCTTTAATGCATTCCGTGGCCCCGGCGGCAAGCCAACGATGCAATCCCCGGCCGCGCAAACTCCAACGCCAACATTCAAGGAAATCGATCATGACTGCCAACATCACCAAGCGCTTTGTTTTCGCCGTTGCCCTGGTTGCCGCCGCTGCCGGTGCGCAGGCCGCCGGGCTGTCCCAGGTAGGCGCGCGGGATCCGTTCACCGACGGTGCCCGTTCGGTCCAAGGTGCACGCGACCCGTTCAGCGAGGGTGCACGTTCGGTGCAAGAGCCGCGCAGCCCGTTCAACGACGGCGCCCGCAACGTCGACCCGGACTACGACGGCGCCCGCAGCCTGGCGGGCCTGGATCGCGCTGGCGTCTCGGCGGACCCGGCACGCAGCATCGATCCGTACCTTGACGGCGCCTACGCCTGAACGCCAACCCTCTGACCAACCCTACAAATTGCCCAGGAGTCCATCATGACCCGCATCGAAAAAGTGCTGTACACCGGCAAGGTCCATATCACCGCCGGCGGACGCGACGGCGAGGCCCGCAGCGACGATGGCCGGCTGAATCTTCAACTGTCCTCGCCGGGCACCAAGGGCCCCGGCACGAACCCGGAGCAATTGCTGGCCGCGGGGTGGTCCGCGTGCTTCATCGGCGCGATCAAGCTGGCTGCCGGCAAGATGAAGGTCACGCTGCCGTCCAACCTGTCGGTCGACGCGGAGGTAGACCTGGGCATGGCTGGCGAGGCCTATCTGCTGCAGGCCCGGCTCAATGTCCGCATCCCAGGCGTCGAACGCGAAGTGGCCCGGGCACTGGTGGAAACCGCGCACGGAACCTGCCCGTACTCGAAGGCGCTGCGCGGCAACATCCATGTCGAAACCAATCTGCTCTGACGGGTGTGCAGCAGGCGCAACTTGCCCGCGTGATGAAAACCGGGTTGTTTGCGCCTGCAACTGCCATTACAGGCGCCGATATCCCGGTTCCGCCCGACGCACACGGGCGACCGGTCCTTTCCTGTCAGGTTTGCGTGGGCAGGCGCGACATAACACCACGCGATGGCTGCAAGCCGTGCCCATCGGCATCTCTTCCAATTTCCAGGAGCACGAATCATGCGCACGCTTCTTCGTACCGCCATGGCTGCGGCCGGCATCGCCGCGATCTATCTTGTCGGCACTGGCGCCAACGCCCTCCAGCCCACCGTCGGAGACCAAGGCCGTGCGCCGGAGTTCACGGGCATCCACCAATGGCTGAACTCGCCGCCGCTGTCGATGGCCGAATTGAGAGGCAAGGTCGTGCTGGTGGACTTCTGGACCTATTCGTGCAGCAACTGCATCAACACGCTGCCCTATGTGAAGCAGTGGCACGAGAAGTACAAGGACCAGGGTCTCGTCGTCGTGGGGGTGCACACGCCGGAGTTCCCGTTCGAGAAATCGACCGACAACGTGAAGGCTGCAATCAAGCGTTTCGATATCCGCTATCCGGTGGCTCAGGACAATGCCTATGCGACGTGGTCGGCATTTCGCAACCAGTACTGGCCCGCCACGTACCTGATCGATGCCAACGGTCGCATCGTCTACCAGCATTACGGCGAGGGTCGCTACGAAGAAACCGAAGCCGCCATTCGCAAACTGCTGGCGCAGCGCAACAAGTAGGCGTGCCGGGTCGCCCGATGGCGACGCCGGCCATACCGGCAGTGCCTGATCGAAGGCAGGCCAAATCTTGACGAAAGAACACCGATCATGACCCTGCTGATACTTGCCTACCTTGGGGGTGCGCTGACCATCCTGAGTCCCTGCATCCTGCCCGTGCTGCCGTTTGTCCTTGGCAGCGCCGGCCAGCCGTTCCTGCGCGGCAGGCTGCCGATGCTGGCCGGCATGGCACTGACTTTCGCCGCGGTGGCCACGCTTGCGTCGGCGGGTGGCGCGTGGGCCGTGCGCCTGAACGAGTACGGGCGCACGGCGGCCCTGATTCTGCTGGCCATTTTCGGGCTGTCCTTGCTCGTGCCGACGCTGGCGAACGTTCTCGCGCGGCCCCTGGTGGCGCTTGGCAACCGGCTGGCCGCGAGCGGCTGGATTTCGCCGTCCTCGTCCGAGGGGACGTCCGCATGGCGCTCGTTGATTCTTGGCGTCGCCACAGGCATGCTGTGGGCGCCGTGCGCGGGCCCCATCCTCGGGCTGGTCCTGACGGCCGCCGCCCTGGAGGGGGCGAGCGTATCGGCGTCACTGGCCCTGCTCGCCTATGCCACCGGGGCGGCCACGTCGCTGGCCGTCGCGCTTGGCATCGGCGGTCGCGCGCTCACCGTCATGAAACGGTCGATGGGCGCCAGCGAATGGTTGCGTCGCGGTCTGGGTGCGGGGGTGTTGGGCGGGGTCATTGCCATCGGACTCGGTGCCGATACCGGACTGCTGGCCCGCTTGTCCGCGAGCGGACCCGTGCGGATCGAGCAGGCGCTGATCGACGCCCTGCGCAAGCCTCCCCCCAAGCCTCAAGCCGCGAACGACGCCGGCCTTGGCGCTGGCATGCTGCGCCTGAACGAATGGGGCCTGTCGGGCAATTGGACCGTCGGCCCCGAACAGGCAACGCTCAATCGTGGCGATGGCGGCATTACCTACCGCTTTCACGCGCGCGACCTGCACCTTGTGCTGGGGCCGGCAGCCGATGGCCGCGCGGTGCGCTTCGTCGTCACGGTCGACGGCAAACCGCCGGGCGCCAGTCACGGCGCGGACATCGACGCGGCCGGCAATGGCGCGGTCACGCAGACGCGGCTCTACCAGTTGGTACGCCAGGCCGGCGAGGTCGGCGAGCGCACGTTCATGATCCGCTTCCTGGATCCCGGCGCCCAGGCCCACGCCCTCACGTTCGGCTAGGGGACGAGCGGTCCGAGAATCACTGCATTTTTCAGCGTCGTTGCGCCTCCGCCACCCGCTTCTTGGCCAGGACCAGAAAGGGTCTGTTTCGTCACCAATTCAGGCCGGTACGCGCGGGATGAACCGATGCTGTTCAATCACGCCGCCCCTGGCCAGAACGGCTGTTCCCTCCTCGATCTCCGCCCATGCTTCGGGCAGGTCGACCAGCGGTTCCGACAGCACGAGGCAGGCCGTGTCGCCCGCCTCGGTGATATGTGAGTTCTCGGGATAGAGCTCGTGCAAATGCCGGAACGAGGTGCTGTGAAACAACGAGCGGGAATCCGTCTCGCTGGAGTAACGAACCGCCGCGATCTGCTCCCCGTCGGTCGCGCATACCGTCATGTTCAACGGATGCTCGATCCCGTGGCGGTGACCGACGTCCTCGATCAGGCCGGCCATCTGTTCGAGCGCCGCGCACGGGGCACGTTCGAGCCCGAACGTCAGGGCGAGGAAGAACATGACTTCCGAGTCGGTGGAGCCCTCGATCCAGCGAAAGAGATCGGGAGCGACCGCCATCATCAGATCTCGTCTGACGGTCGGATACTCTCGTATCAGGCCATTGTGGGCAAAGAGCCATCGACCGTAACGGAAGGGGTGGCAGTTGGTTTCCTGTGCCGGCGTGTCGGTTGCCGCGCGGATATGTGCGACGAACAGCGGCGCGCGAATCGCGCGGGCCGCCTCGCGCAGGTTCGTGTCATTCCAGGCGGGATGCAGGCATCGATAGCGGAACGGCACCTCCGAGTGGCGGCCGTACCACCCGATGCCAAAGCCGTCGCCGTTGGTTGTCGTGTGCCCCAGCCGCGAGCGCAGGCTCTGGTCGATCAGGGAATGCTGGGCGCGGAACAGCACCGTTTCCAGTTGGATGGGGTTGCCGGAATAGGCGAGCCAGCGACACATAGGCACCTCCTTGAAAGCCAGCCGTTTCCCGGCCGATCACGCAACGTGCGGGTGCGCCTGGCCCCCGCGTCGCCTCGAACGCCATCCGGCACGCCTTGCTGAACGGCACGAGAATCTCGATCGAGCCGTCGGCAACCGCGCAAATGGAGGCTGCAGCATCTGGCGCCTCGCTTGCAGAGATGCGTCGGGCCTTAGAGAAAGGTCATTCTGCACGATCCATGTGCCCAGGGGAAGGAACCGGATTGTGGCTTCCGTTCGGCTTGCTCGCAGCGCCTTGAGTTTGGAAAGCGCTCCTCGATGGTCTACATTTCTTGCATTTCCGTGTGGTGGTCCGCATGCCTGAATCGGAGGCCTTCATGGCTTGTGCCTCGGCGGCATTCCCGGGCAATGGGTAGCGAATGAGTAACTTGAGAACAATGCGGCAACGCTCGGAGCAGGGCGCCCCGGCTGTTGATCGGAAGCCGCGGCGGCACCACGGGGACCGTTGAGCCGGACCGGTTTTTGTGTCGACGACGGACCCGCAGCAGTCTTGGCCCTGCCTTCGGAAGTCGCGGTCGGCATGGGTCGGTTGCGTGGCGTCAGGGCCTGGGAGGGTTCCATGAGCACCGTTTCGATACTCCTGTCGGCATTTATCCTGTCCGTCGTCGGCCTGCTGGTCTTTATCCTGAGTGCGCGCTACGGATTGCTGGACGGATCGTCGAAAGCGGCTGCGGTGATATTCGCGCCGGAAGAGATCGGCAGGACCGAAGAGCCCGCCGTAACAGGGCAGCAGCGCACCGCGCTGCAAGAAGTGGCGTCACGCACCGCATTGCCTGAACCGTCCGCCACGCTGGCCCTTGATCTTGCCGCGCGCGCGGAAGCCGATCGTTCGTCATCGATCGTGGTGTTCGTGTTTCTGTGCTCGGCCATGGTGTGGCTGCTGATCGCATCCCTGGCCGGGCTGACCGCATCGCTCAAGCTGCATCTGCCGGATGCCCTGGCGTCGCAAGCCTGGCTCTCCTTCGGGCGCATCCGGACCGTCCACCTGAATGCCGTGGCCTATGGCTGGGCGCCAATGGCGGGCCTGGGGATCGCGCTCTTCGTCTTGCCGCGCGTGCTGAAGACCCGACTCGTTGGCGCCAACTACGCGCTGTTGGGGGCCATGATGTGGAATGCGGGTGTCGTCGCCGGACTTGGCAGCGTTGCCGTCGGCATCTCCGACGGCATGGAGTGGCTGGAAATTCCATGGCAGATCGGCATCCTGTTCGCGGTTGGCGGCGCGTTGATCGGCCTGCCGCTGGTGCTCACGCTGCTGGCCACCCGTGTCAGCCACCTTTACGTGTCTGTCTGGTACATGGGCTGCGCGCTGTTCTGGTTCCCGGTCCTGTACCTGGTAGCCAAGGTGCCTTACGTGCATTTCGGCGTGGAGCAGGCGACCATGAACTGGTGGTTCGGGCACAGCGTGCTTGGCCTGTTCTATACACCGCTTGCGCTGGCGTCCATTTACTATTTCCTGCCCAAGATCATCGGCCGTCCGATCCAGTCGTACGGCCTGTCGCTGCTTGGTTTCTGGACACTGGCGTTTTTCTACGGCCAGGTTGGGGGCCACCACCTGATAGGCGGGCCGGTGCCCGGCTGGATGGTCACGCTGTCCATCGTGCAAAGCATGATGATGCTGATCCCGGTGATCGCCTTCTCGGTCAACCTGCACCAGACCATGAAGGGCCATTTCGGGGCGCTGCTGTACTCGCCCACGCTGCGCTTCGTGACCCTGGGCGGCATGATGTACACGCTCAGTTCGATCCAGGGTTCTTTCGAGGCGCTGCGCAGCGTTAACGTGGTGACCCACTTCACGCACTATACGGTGGCCCATGCCCACCTCGGGCTGTACGCCTTCGTGAGCTTCGCATTCTTCGGTGCGATCTACTTCATGGTGCCTCGCATCACGCAGCGCGAGTGGCCGTATCCCAGCCTGATCGCGGCCCATTTCTGGTGCGCGTCGATCGGCATCGCGATCTACTTCATCGCGCTGACCATTGCGGGGACCCTGCAGGGCCTGGCCATGCTGGATGCATCGAGGCCGTTCCTCGAATCCGTCACGCTGACGGTTCCCTATCTGCAGGCCCGCTCCGTCGGCGGCGGCCTGATGGTGCTGGGACATCTTTTCTTCATTGCGAATTTTGCTTGCGTGATCCTGGGACTGGGGCCGAACCGCGACAAGCCGGCCATGTTCCAGCTTGCCGATCTTCACAAGGCTGGAGCCGGTTCATGAGCAATATCACCCTGCTGATCGGCGCCGGCATGGTCATGCTGGCGCTGGCTACCAGTGCGCTGGTGGTGGTGCCTTACCTGCAACTGCAGGACGTGAAGCCGGCGCCCGGCCTGAAGCCCTACACATCGGCGCAGTTGCGCGGCAGGCAGGTCTATGTGAGCAACGGCTGCATCTACTGTCATTCGCAACAGCCGCGCGACCCGTCCTTTGCGCCCGACGCCAAGCGCGGATGGGGCAGGGCGTCCGTGGCAGCGGATTACTACTACGATCACCCGCATCTGCTGGGCACATCGCGGACCGGACCCGACCTGTTCAATATCGGCGCACGCCAGCCAAGCGCGGACTGGCATCTCGGCCACCTGTACCAGCCGCGCGCTTATGTCCCGGAAAGCATCATGCCGAGCTATCCGTACCTGTTCGACGTCAAGGAAGCGGCAGAGCAGGGCGAGCACGTGGTGACGCTGCCGCCCGGTTACGCCCCGATTGGCAAGGTGGTGGTGGCGACTCCGCAGGCGCTGGACCTGGTTGCCTACCTGAAGGCGCTCGACCACACCTATGCGGCGCTGCCCGCCTCGCCCGGGGACGCCCCCGGCCATGCCGGAAAATAGGTATCGCCAGCGCCAGACGCAGCGGAACCCTACGCCATGCCAGACAATCAGCCATCCCCGCAACCCTCGCCGCAGGAACAGAGGGAGCACGCCGACCCCGGTGAAGCGCAGACACCGATTCCGCGAACCATCCTGGTGCTGGTGGCCGCGTTGATCCTGTGGGGCATCTTTTACATTGTGAGAGCACCGATCAACATCCCCTCCGAACTTGGCGATGGGCGCACGCTCAGCGCGCTGCAGGGCAAGAAGGCGTCGAGCGGTGGAGCGGTGGACGGCGCGGCCCTGTTTGCGTCGCACTGCGTTGCCTGCCATCAGGCGACGGGGCAGGGCTTGCCGGGGGTGTTCCCGCCGCTGGCGGGTTCCGAATGGGTGTTGGGAAAACCGGAAACCGTGGTGGCCATCGCGCTGCACGGCATTACCGGGCAGCTGACGGTCAAGGGCAGTGCATACAACGGCGCCATGCCGCCGTTCGCCACACAACTCAACGATGCCGAAATCGCGGCCGTGCTCAGCCATATCAGGAGCCAGTGGGGCAACTCTGCGGCACCTGTACCGGCAGACATGGTCGCGCAGGTACGCGCCGCTACCAAGGACAAAACGGCGCCCTTCGACGGCGACAAGGAACTGGGGCCGCTCAAGCAGTGAAGGCCACGTCACCACAAACATTCCAGCGCGCGTCCGACCTGCGTGCCGCAGGCCTGGCCTGCCTGTTGCTGTGCGCGGGCTTTGCCGCGGCGCTGGCCTGGCTCACGCAGGGCTTGCGGGTCTGGACGCTGGATGATCGGCGCGAGGCGATGGTCGCGCAGCGCCAGTTGCTGGCCGCGCCGGTGATGCTGCGGGATGCGCGCGGCAAGCTGTTTTCCCCCTGGAGCGCGGTGTCCCCGTCGGCCCAGGTCTATCTGGTGGACTTCGTCTATACCCGGTGCGCCACCATCTGCGCGGCGCTAGGGCCGGAGTTCCTCCGGCTCCAGCAGGACATCCGGGATCAGGGGCTGGCAGGGCGGGTCGCGCTTCTATCCATTTCCATTGACCCGGGCTACGACGACACCCCACGGCTGGCTGCCTACGAGGCCCAGCAGCGCGCCGACCCTGGCATTTGGCGCATCAGCGCACCGACCACGCTTGTCGCGCGGAAGGACTTGTTGCATGCGCTCGATGTGGTGGCCATCCCCGACGGCATTGGGGGGTACGTCCACAACGGGGAAATCCACGTGATCGACGGGCGTGGCGTGGTTCTTGGCCTATACGACTACGGCTCGTTCCATCAGGCGCTGGCGACGGCGCGCCAGGCGGTGCGATGACGCCCGCGCCGCGGCTTGCCGTCCGGCATCCTTGGGCGACGTGGTGTGTGCTGTGCCTGCCTGTCGTGCTCCTGGTTGCGCCGGTTCGTGAGCTTGTGGAGTCCAGCATGGCGCTGCAGATGCTGGCAGAGTTTCCGCTTCTGATGGCGTCCGGCTATGCCGCTTGCGCGTGGATCTCGCGGCGCCATGGAGATAATCGGGCCATCGATGCCCTGATGCGCATGGGCCTCGCTCCGTTGCTCTACGTCTCGTTGTGCCTGATGTTCTGGATGGTGCCGCTGGCACTGGATCTGGCGCGGCTCGATGCCGCCGTCAATGCGAGCAAGGTTGTCTCGCTGCTGGCCGCGGGTGCCGCGCTCCGGCACGGGCTGTGGCGGGCGCCAGCCGCAGTGCTGCTGTTCTTCGCAGGCAACCTGATCTGGACGCTCGCCACCGTCGGCATGCTGTTTCGCGACGCCGGAGACCGGCTCTGCGCCAGCTTCCTGCTGGCGGACCAGCAGCTCGCGGGGAGCGGACTGCTGGGCTATGCCGTGGCTGCCGGGGTTGGTCTCTTCCTACATTTGCGGCGACTGCCGGGTTTCGGTTTTTCGCTCCCGGACCGGCTCCGGAATGGCGACAAGCGGTAGCTGAGGCGCGCGGGGAAGGCCAGCGTCAGGGCGCAACCCTTGTTCTCAGTGCTAAGATGTGAAGTGCCGTTTGCGTTCCATGCCGAGACTGTGGCGCGCACATGGAATTTTCGATCGCCGTACCGAAGTTCGCCCCTTGCCTAAGGAGGACAAAGACGTGGCGCACCTTCCGAAAGTTCATCGAAAGCCGGAACCGACTCACTCCACATCGCAGCGGGAATCTGGCATCTCGCTCGAGTCCCCACACAGCCGGCGAATCGCACAGCTTCAAACCATGGCAGATGCCAGGGTCGTGCAACGCAAGACAATCGACGGAATGCAGGCGGGGCAGCCAGCCAGTATCGCCGCCGCACCTAACCGCACCGGTCTGCCGGACGGGCTGAAGCACGGCATCGAGACACTTTCCGGTTTGTCGATGGACGACGTCAATGTGCATTACAACTCGTCCAGGCCGACTCAGATCAATGCGCGGGCCTATGCGGAAGGCAATGACATCCATGTTTCCGCGGGGCAGGAGCACCACGTGCCCCACGAGGCATGGCATGTCGTACAGCAACGCCAGGGGCGGGTCAGGCCCACCCGGCAGATGAGCGGGGGCGTGCAGATCAATGACGATGCGGGACTGGAACGCGAAGCCGACGAGATGGGCGCGCATGCGCTGCGGCAAGCGCGCGCCGACACTGGACCCGTGCAGCGCGCGAGGCAAGGCATATCGGCACCGTCCGTTGCGCGGCAACTGAAATCGGGCGTTGTGCAGCGGATCAGCGATCAGGCACGGCTCGCGCTGCAAAATCAGTTCATGGCAAACGTCGGCACGCTGTACATCGGCAAGCTGACGGCGAAAAGCACCTTGCGCGACTTCGAAACCAGCTCGATATGCAAGGTCATGCCCGGCACCTACATCGTCTACCAGGGCAATCTGAGAGACAATTTCAGCAAGGGACCGACGTCCGTCCAGAAGGATCACGTCTACGCTGCAGTGGTATCAGACGCCGCGGGCCAGATGCAGGCCACTAACCAGTGGAGGCAGGGCTGGATCGTGTATGAGAACGTTGAAACGCAAATGGTTGCATCCGCTGCGCTCCACGTGGCCGCACCGCAAAACACGGTGGCTGCAACGGTTGACGGATATCTGCAGGCGTTCCAGCCTGGCGCGCTCAACCGGGACCGCCGGGATATGGCGCCGCGTGCGATCAAGGCCTGGGCGGAAAAGCACCAGGATCCGTTGACGGGAACCATGCCGCTCCTGAACCTCGGATTGCAGGCCGCCGATCTGAACAACGCCGTCAACAATCAGTACGACACCATCGATGCGCAGGGCGTGCTCGGGCTGGATCGTGTCGCCCACCAATCCCAGTTCTTTCAGGATGCCCAGCAATTTCTCGGCCTGAACGCCGCAGCGATGCCGGGCACGATGGCCAAGGATCACGAACTTCGCCATGACAGGAATGGCGGCCCGCGCGCGCAGCTTGGGCGGGCCTGGTTGGGCTCCTATCCGAATCGCAATCTGAACGATGCGGATGTGGTCGCCATCACGGGGGCCAATGTCACGAACATCTTCGTCAACCGGAATGCTCCAACGTGGGCGGCGTATCAGGCCAATCTGCAGCACCTTCACAATGCGCAAGGCCCACGCCAGATCACAGCACCTAAAGAGAACTGGCAGGCGTCGCAAAGCATCAGGGGCCAAGGTGCCGACGCGCTGATCGACACCATGACAAAAGGCGGTGCCGGCGAGTATTACCTCTTCCACGGCACATCCGCGCAGAATGTGTTCAATATCTCTAAATCAGGCTTCGACCCGGAGTTCGTCAACTACACGAGTTTCAAAGGCTATGGCAAGACCGGTTACGGCACGGCTTTTACCGATCAGTTTGCCAAAGCGCTGGCGTACGCGCCGCCGGAAGCCGTCCAGGGCTTGAACGGACAGGTCACCTACAAGCACTACGTTCTGGTCGCCCGTGTTCTTGCGGGGCGAACGCACCAGGTCGGCAACAAGGGCCGGCGCACCCGCGGCAATCTGGAAATGACCCAGCACAACATCAACTACGAGGAAGCGCGCGGCAACAAGATGAAAGCACAGGGGCAGGGCATGTCTCTCCTTGGAAAGTCCAGCGATACCGTCGCGGAGTCCTACACACGAAACACTCCCTTGCACTCCACGGTCCAGGACAGAGATTTCGATCTTTCCATTCCGCAGGAAGGCCATAGGCCAGCGCAGCAACTGAACTATCGGGACACCAGCCTCACGATTTCGGACGCCATTCAGATGTATCCGGCCTACATCATCGAATGTGTCATCCCGGATAACCACATCCGAAAGGCCAGGCGCACGACGACCTGAAGAATGGGCGTCTTTTCGAGCGCATGAACAAAAAAATGCCCGCTCCTGGCCTTGGAGCGGGCTTCTATGTGACACCCGTTTCACCGCGTTTCAATACCTTTGTGTAACGGGTAGCGAGATGCCTGGGCGTGGTGGTTACCAGCGATGCTGGTACATGGCCGTCAGGGTAATGCCGGCTGCCGGCAAATGGCTGGTGTTGTTGCTGTTGCGCAGGAGCTGGCTGTATAGCGGGTAGTAGTAGCGGTTTAGCAGGTTCTGGATGCCAACAGTAACAGTGTCCTTCCGCGTGACCTGGTAGCTGCTGATAAGGTCCAGTGTTGTGTAGCTTGCAACATCGCGGCGCCCAAAACTATTTACGCCGTTCAGGCGGTAGTCGTGACCTGCGAAGAACGTAGCCTGCAGCCGGTTGTTCCATTGCGGAACAGGGCGAAATTGCACGTAACCGGTGAGCTTAAGCGGCGGAATGCGGTAGCCGGTCATCTGCTGGTCGCTCATGCCCTGGGGCGTTTCACGACCGCGCATCCAGGTAACCGTGCCACCCGCACCCCAGCGTTCGTCATTCGACAGATAGTCTGCTGCCGCTTCCACCCCGAAAATCTTCTCGGCAGTGCGGGTGAGGATCAGCCCATTGTTGAAACTCTGCACGTCACCCAGGTCGGAGGTCGTGTAGAAGATGGCCAGCGAGCCCAGCGTGTTGCCAAAGCCCCCGCGCCAGCCGAGTTCGTAGTTGTTCGTCTTGACGGGTTTCAGGTCCGACGATCCGATATCGAAGCGGGCCCGCGCGTTTCGCACCTGCAGGCCGATGTCGGGGAGGTTAAAGCCTTGGCTGAAGGATGCATAGAACTCATGGTTCTTGAGCGGCTTGTAGGCAACGCCAATGTTGCCAAGGACCGCGCTGTAGTCTGCCGATCCTCCTTTGACGGTCGCGGGATTGGATACACGTGACTGCGACAGGGGCACAAAGTCGTCGAAGCTTGCCCGCGCGTACTGATAGCGAATGCCGCCTTCGGTGGACCATTGCTCGTTGAACTTGTGCTGGAGTTGCGCGAAGCCACCAATGCTCCGGGTGGTAATAGGCGGCATATACGTCAGCGTGCCAATCTTGTTGAAGACGCGGCCGCCACTGGCGTCGTATGCGGCGGGATTGAAGATGTCGATGGGCATATCGCTTCGTTCCTGCTCGAAATCCATACCCCAGATGACACGCGTCGTCTTGGCCGCCCCAATTGGCGTTTTGATGGTCAGGCGACTACCAAAAACCTCGGAATTCTGGGTAGCCTGGTCCACATTGCCCCCACGGGTCGCCACGGCGCGTGCGTCGAACGGTGTGAAGCGCGTGAAATAGTCACGGTAATAGAATTGCGCCGAAACCAGGCTGCCAAGCAGGTCTCGGTGCTCGTATTCCAGGTTGACGAGCGTGTTGCGAATCTGGTTCTGGTCAGCCAGTTGCAGGCCATCGATGGCGCGTGCGGGCACGCTTCCCGCTGGCAGCCGCGCAACGCTTGGGTCCGAGGCCCAACGCGTGTCCTGGCTTGCATTGAAGTGGCTAACCGCGAGCTGGATGCGTTGGTCCGGTGCGAAACGCAGTCCGAGCTTTCCGCCAACGTTGTAGTTGTTCGAGTCGAAGAGATCGCCCTGACTGGGTTCTGGCGCGATGCGCTGCCCTTTGGCATCGTAGGAGTTGCCGATATGACGGCCTCCGACGTCAAAGGCGTAGTCGACAATGTCGGCGCTGCCGGAGAAATGCTGCTGGACGTTGGCGCTTAACCCGTCCGCGCGCAGACGCGTCAGCGGGGTGCTCATTGATACCGTGGTGTCCGCTTTGAATTCACCGCCCGCCGGACGTGTTGTGATGGAGACGATACCGCCGGTTGCGCCGCTGCCGTAGATGGCACTACTGCCCCGGAGAACTTCGACGCGCTCGACAAGCGCCGGGTCGATGTTTGCCAGATTGCGTGCAGAGTCGCGATTGGTATTGAGAGGAATACCGTCCAGCAGGACGAGCATCCCGCGGCCGCGAAGAGTCTGGCCGAAATCCGTGACGGTATGACTGGAGTCCGCCATGCCGGGGATGATCTTGGCCAGGACTGTGGCCAGACTGTCCGACCCGGTTTTGAGCTCTTCCAGTTCGGCGCGCTCGAGGATCGTGGACTGGCGCGTCGGGCGTACCAGGTCGCTTGAGGTGCGTGACGCCGTCACTTCGACAGGCGCAAGCATTGGCACAGCGTCGCGACCAGAGCTGGCCACGATCGCTTCGGCCGCGACAGGCTGCGTTGCGGCATGCGAATCTCCTGCCGGTTGAAGCACGAAGCCCTGATTGCCGTAGCGTTGGTAGCGCAGGTTGCTGCCCTTGAGCAGCGCTTCCAATGCCTGCTCTGGCTGCATGTTGCCGTGTACCGCTGGAGCCCGCTTGCCTGCAACCAGTGCCGGAGAGAAGAACAGTTGCAGGGACGTCTGTCGGCCCAGTTGCAATAGCGCGTCGGATAGCGGTTGCGCGTCGATGTGGACGGCGACCGGCGTGCCGCCGCCAGACTGCGCTGCAGCAGGCAAGGCTGCAGTGCTTAACAGGAGGGCGACTGTCAGGGTAGCCGTCGACCCAAACCGTCCAACGGTGCGGACCGATCCCTTCATTCGGCCTCGCGAAATTTCAAAGTACTGTGTCACGTCTGGTTTCTTCTAGGATTTTGGCTGGATGGAGAGCCGGCCAAAGGCTGGCAATCGATCGGGAAGACGTAATCCAAAGAAAAAACCTGAATCCTTAGCGCAAAAAAATTTCTGCGCTGCCGTCCGGCAACTGACGCACGCCAACTGGAAGCATCTGTGGCAATGCGGCCAGGAGACCGTCGGTGTCGTCCGATCTGAAAACACTGCTCACGCGCAACGCGCCCGCGGCACCATCGGCAACCCGTACTGGCTGGCGCCGATAACGCGAGACTTCCGCCACGACCTGTGCCAATGGCGCATCGTTGAACACCAGCTTGCCGGCTCTCCATGCCAGGGTTGCCGCCAAATCTACGGGAGAGCCGGGGGCGACCGCGCCGCGGCTGTCCACGGTAGTACCGAGGCCGGCTGACAAGCGCGAAGACTGGCCGTCGCCGAGACCCTGCACGATGACGGAGCCGGACTCGACGGCGACTTCGGTTCGCAAGGCGCCGCGACGAACATCGAAGCGCGTGCCCGTCACTGTGATTCTTCCGGTGCCGGCTTGAATCACGAACGGTCGCGACGCGTCGTGCGTGACCTCGAACATGGCTTCACCGTCGAGCAGTTTCACAGACCGTTGGCCTGTGGCGGCGATCCGTACCACCATGCGCGTCCGTGTATTGAGCTCAACACTGGAGCCGTCCGACAGGCGTACGGTCTTGCGCTCGCCGGGCTCCGTGCGGTATTCGGCCTCACCGATGGTGTCGCCCGGCCCGGCGTTGCCGGCCAATTGGGTCGACGAGCCATACTGATGCCAGCCGAGCCATGCAACGCCCAGCGCCAATGCCGTCGTCACCGTGTAGAGGGCAGCCCGCAAGTCGTGGAATTTGCGGGCAGGCATTTGGCCGGGCGGGTGGGCTGCTGGTGCAGGACACGTTCCAGCGTCCAGGGTTTCCTGATTTCCTGCAAGGCGGCGCAGCCTGGCGGGATCGATAGCGCCGGCCGCATTCCATATGCGCTCCAGGGCGGCATACTCGGCGCGATGTTCAGGCTTTTCTGCGAGCCACATCGAGAGCGCCTCTTGTTGTTCCGGGCCAAAGTCCGGATTTCTGGCCTGAGAGAACCAGCGTGCCGCCGTGGTGCGAAGATCGTCTGGTGCGTTCATGCAGTCGGCAGCGTGGGGGCGTGGCGGTCGCATCTGTCGAGGCAGATGTCGCAGGGAAGAGGGTAGGCGGACATCGTGGGGCGATCAGTGAGGTGCGAGCGGACCCAATTGGTCTCGCAAGTGACGCATCGCGCGAATCATATACTTCTCGACCATGTTCTTCGAGATGTCCAGCCGATCTGCGATTTCCTGCTGGGAGCGGCCATCCAGTCGCTGCCAGACAAATACTTGGCGGCACTTCAACGGCAACTCGGCCAAGGCGGCCTCAATTCTGCCAGCTAGCTGTACGGCGTGCAGATCTGCCTCGGGATTGCCAGCCTGGGCGTGGCATGACTCGACATTTTCGAGCGGCACCTGTTCCCAAGAACCTTGCTTTCTGAAGGAATCAACCGCGATGTTGCGGGCCGTCTGGTGCAAATACGCTCTAGGCTGATTTGGCTCGGCACCCGCTTCCAGGACACGCAAGACCGCTTCTTGCGACAGGTCCTCAGCTTCATGGCGGTTGCTTAGCTTGCGCGTCCAGGTGCTGACCAACTCCTGGTAATGTTCATACAACCCAAGCGCACGCAGCCGCGAGGAAGTCATGTCTATAGCGCTTGGGAGGTGGCTTGCGCCCGCCCAAGTCCGGATGTTGTTGGGTGTGTCGACGCGATCCGAAGGGTCAAATGACACATAGCTTCCTTCTCCCAACCACCGTTTCGACTTTCCGTCGCAAATGGGAAGCATTATCATCTATGTGGGCGAGAAGGTCAAATGCGCGACAGTCGTCGCACGTATTCAAGCGGACTCCCGGCGCAAGAAACTTAGGTCGGTGTCCACCGAACCGGCAGCAGCCCAGATTTCCGGCGTTAACATCGCGAGTATCTTCAGGGGAAAAGCATGGAAGAGTTGGCTGGCCGCATCGCCTTTATCAAGGAAGCGGAGCGTCTGAAGAACGTCCTCCGTAGCGCACATACTTCCAGTGGGCGGCGAGAAAGCACCGCCGAGCATACCTGGCGCCTGTGCCTGATGGCGATTACCTTTGCGGATCAGCTCGGATCAGTGGATGTCGCGAGGCTTCTGAGGCTCTGTGTCATCCATGATCTTGGCGAGGCACTGCACGGCGACATTCCGGCGACCGAGCAAGCCGGCACGGTCGGCAAGTCGGCGCAGGAGCGCGAAGACCTTATCGAGCTGACCAGGACGCTTCCGCCGAGCCTCCAGGCCGAATTCGTGGCACTGTGGGAGGACTACGAATATGCGGGATCCCGAGAAGCACGAATCGTCAAGGCCCTCGATAAGCTTGAGACGATCATTCAACATAACCAGGGCCTGAATCCGCCCGATTTCGATTACGCGTTCAACCTCACCTATGGGCAGAAGCACACTGCCGCGGAACCATTGTTCGCAGCGATCCGGGCCATTGTCGACGAGGAAACCAGGGGGCACGCGGCCGAGCGTTGAGCCGGAAAGCGGGCACGGCGCCCGCTCTGACGGCTGCATCCGGCGCTCGATCATCAATGTCTAGACGGTACTCGCCGGACGCTTACACTGGTCCTGTTCTCGCTGTTTTCATGCTTTATCCGCCGATACCACATATCGATCAGTTCGCCGGGATAGACCGATAAATGGTAGGAACCAAAAGTGGCAGAATCCTGTGCACTAAATGAACGAGAACGCCGATCTACGTGATTGCGTGCACAGAGTGCGACAGAGGCAATGTCCGTCGCAAAGGAGATGGATGCTCCGAGTTCAGTGCACAACTTTACGTTCGAGCGCTCGGCGAGTGCCGAACTTTACGTACGAGCACTGGTAGCCTGGCCGGTTCTCCTGAGCTGCGCCCATGCCTTTATTTAACATAAGATAGATTATGCGCGATAAAGATGGCTGGACGGGTTCCGCAAAAATCCGCATCAAGGCGAGTTCGAGCGACACATCAAGAGCCAACTGGCTTCTCTTCAGTAGCTGTTCGGCTCGCCTCCATGCGGTTAGCACCGGCACCCACCGCCAGGATTGCCTCGCGAAAGTCCTGTACAAGCGTTGCCGCGTCGGTCTTCACCGACGAGTACCGTTTGATCGGGATACCCGCGGCCAGCAAGATCTCGTTTTTTACCGCGTCGGCCTTTCGTGCGGCCGCCGAGTTGTGGCTGCGATCGTCCAGCTCGATCACGTACAGAACTCGGCAATTGGGCGAGCAGACAACAAAGTCGACGTACTTTTGGCTAAACCGTCCTCGGGCCGCCAGGCCTCCGCGCTTCACGTCGACGATGGCTGACATCGAGACCTGCGCGAACAAATGCGACTGCGGCAGAGCCTGCCTGAGCTTGTGGAAGAAACCGACTTCGCGCTCGGTCATCAGTTGGCGCCGGGCGTAGAGAAAATCCGCGCCGCCGGGCCGCTGCCCCCGCAACGCCCGCGACACGGCTGCCACGACAATCACCAACGCGAAAAGCAATGCCAGCAGGAACAGTGGCTTCACGTCATCTCCAGTCGAACGATAGCGTGACGACTAGAGTAACGGAAAAATGGGGGCTTGAACTGGCGTTCGCCGTCGATACCAACCCGGCTCACCAGCCGCCCGGCACCCCGGCACGTCCGCCCTCTTTCTCCTGCGCAACGCCAGTCCGCCGGCGATACCGGAGCCAGTAGGCCGCCGACAGGGCCAGCATGAACGGCACGCCGACCACCAGGGTCATCCTGAATTCCGCAGTGAACCAGGTCGTCACCAGTGCCGCGAACATCAGGGCGGCGCCAAGCAGCGATGTCGCGGGGAAGCCCCACATCCTGAAGGCCAGCGGCTGGCCACGATAGCGCCGACGGAAGAACAGATGGGTGACGAAGATCATCAACCAGGTGAACATCGCGCCGAACATCGAGATTGCCATCATCAGCATGAACGAGGCATCCGGATACGCCACGTTGAGCACCGCCGCGAAGGCGATGCCGACGGTGGACAGCAGCAACGCCGCCATCGGCACGCCGCGGCCGTTGACGCGCCCTAGCGCTTCTGGCGCGTAGCCGGCACGGGACAGGCTGAACAACATGCGCGTGGTGATGTAGAGCTGGCTGTTCATGGCCGACAATGCCGCCACCAGGATCACGAAGTTGAACACCGCCGCCGCACCCGGTACGCGCGTGGCCGCCATGACCTTGACGAACGGACTTTCGCCGGCGCCGGCTGCGGTCCAGGGCACGATCATCAGCATCAGCGCGAGCGTCAGCAGATAGAAGACCACCAGGCGCACCATGGTGGCGCGGAAGGCGCGCGTGATGGCCGTGTGTGGATCGCGCGCCTCCCCTGCCGCCACGGCGATCATTTCGATGCTCAGGTAACTGAAGATGGAGACGATCACCGCGACCCAGGTGCCCCACCCTCCTTTCGGGAAAAATCCGCCGTGCGCGGTGTAGTTGGCCAGCCCGATGCCCGAGCCGGCCGGCGCGCCGGCCACCACGTAGGTGCCAAGCAGGATGAAGCCGACGATGGCGGCGATTTTCAGCATCGAGAACACAGTCTCGACCGCGCCGAACACCCTGACGCTGGTGGCATTGATGCCGATCAGCGCCGCCGAGAAGCCGACGATCCAGTACCAGCCCGGCACCGCCGGGAACCAGTACTTCATGTAGACCGCAATGGCGGTGACCTCCGTGCCAACCGCGAACACGATCGACGACCAGTAGGCGTAGCGCACCAGAAAACCGGCCAGGGGGCCGATATAGTGCTCGGCATTGGCGCCGAACGAGCCCGAGGTCGGATGCGCCACCGTCATCTCGGCCAGGCAGCCCATCAGCAGCAAGGTGATCAACGCCCCGATCGCGTAGCTCACCAGCACGCTCGGCCCGGCAAAGCCGATGGCGAATCCGCTGCCAAGGAACAGCCCCGTGCCGATGGCGCCGCCGATGGCGATCATGGACAGCTGTCCGGTCGACAACCCGCGTTGCAGCCCCTGCTCCCGCTCGACAATCGCGTCGAATCCCTGTCGTTGCGTCATCGTTTGTCTCCTCTTTTTTTCTGGCGGTCGCGTTCAGGTCACCGACTTGCGCGTGAGGAAGGCTTCCGTGTTCCACGCCCCGCTTTCGACGATGTCTTTGAGCGCTGCGATGGTGTCCCAGATGTCGATGTGACGGACATAGAGCGCGGCAAAACCGAAGCGCAGGATGTCCGGCGCGCGGAAGTCGCCGATGATGTTGCGCGCGATCAGCGCCTGCATGATCGCGTAGCCTTGCGCGTGCCGCAGCGATACCTGGCTGCCGCGCTGCGCCGCATCGCGCGGCGAGGCCAGCGTGAAGCCCAGTCCCGCCAGCTCCTGGTCGGCCAGTTCGATGAACAAGTCGCAAAGGCTCACGCTCTTGTCGCGCAGCGCGTCCATGTCCACGCCGTCGAACGCCTCCAGCGCACTCTCCAGCGCGATCAGCCCGAGCTGCGGCGCGGTGCCCGTCAGCATGCGGTCGATGCCCGAGTGCGGCGCGTATTCGTGCGTGAACGCGAACGGCTGGGCGTGACCATGCCAGCCGGAGAGCGGCTGACGGACCTGCTCCAGGTGGCGCGAAGCGACGAACACGAACGCCGGCGCGCCCGGGCCGCCGTTGAGGTACTTGTAGCCGCATCCAACGGCAAAGTCGGCCTCGCAGCCGTTAAGGTCCACCGGCATGGCGCCGGCCGTGTGACAGAGGTCCCAGACCACCAGCGCGCCGGCCTCGTGCGCGCGGCGGGTCACGGCTTCCATGTCGTAGCGCTTGCCCGTCTTGTAGTTCACGTGCGTCAGCGAGACGATGGCCACGTTCTCGTCGATGGCGGCCATCACCTCTTCCGGATCGACGCAACGCAGCTCGCAGCCCGTCATCTCCGCGGCGCTGGCGGCAATATAGACATCGGTCGGGAAATTGGTGCGCTCGGCGAGGATCACGCTCCGGCCGGGCCGCATGCGGGTGGCGGCCACCAGCACCTTGAACAGGTTGACCGAGGTCGAGTCGGCCACGATCACCTCGCCCTGCCCGGCACCGATCAGCCGCGCGATGCGGTTGCCGGTGCGCTGCGGCGCGGGATACCAGTCGGCATCATTCCACGAGCGGATCAGGCCCTGCGCCCATTCGTGCTCGATGGCGTAGGTCATGCGTGCCGGCACATTGGCCGGCATCGCCCCCAGGGAGTTGCCATCGAGGTAGATGGTATCGGCCGGGAGGTCGAATCGTGCCCGGCATTGCGCCAGCGTGTCTGCCGCGTCCAGTGCGGCGCAGTCTTCGCGAGTCATCATCGGTTGCATTGAGGCTGCTATATGAAAAAGGTGGCCGGGGCTCTGCCAGGGCATGAGCCCGGACCGTGTCAGGCCGCGCGTCCGGGATGGACGTGTCCGCAGTGCGCGCAGCGGCGCTTGTCTTCGCTGGCGTAGAAGCCCTCGAAGAGCGGCGGCAGGTCGGTGACGATGCTCTTGAGCTGCACCTCGACGCGATGCACCAGTTGGTCGCACGCGTCGCAATACCACTCGAATCCGTCCAGCAGGCCTGCAGGCCGCTGCCGCTCGATCACCAGGCAGGCACTGCCGGCTTCGGGACGTTGCGGCGAATGGCGGACGTGCGGCGGCAGCAGGAAGATGTCACCCTCCTTCAGGTCGACGCGCTCGCGCCGGCCGTCAATCCAGAGGTTCAGGTAAGCGTTGCCGCGCAGTTGGTAGAAGAACTCTTCGAGCGGATCGTCGTGATAGTCCGTGCGATGGTTGGGGCCGCCGACCACCGTCACGATGAAATCGCTGTCCTGCCACACCTGCCGGTTGCCGACGGGCGGCTTGAGCAGATGCGCGTGCTCGTCGATCCAGCGGGGAAAGTTGAAAGGGGCTCCGTAGGTCAGCATCTGTGTCTCTCTCCTTGGGTGTCGTTTCGCACCTTGCCGTCGTCACCATGGATGGTTCGACGGGAGTCTAGGGGAGCCGTGCCGGGCGCGATAATCAAACATCCGTTGCCGGCTATCCCAAACGGGAATACCTGCACGCGCCGCATCCTGCGGCTCGACAATGCGGTCCTCAGCGCGGCGGCGGTGCATCCGGCGTGCTGGCCTGGGCCGCTTCGCGCAGGCAGGCAACGAACGCACGACAGGCCGCGCTCTGTTCCTTGTGCGAGCGCACCGAGAATCCGACCGTGCCGAAGGCGCAGGTCTCGGGCAGGTCCAGGATGCGCAGCAGGCCCGCGCCGGCGAACTGGCTGGCGGCAACGCGCGGCATCAGCGCGATGCGCGGCGTCTCCATCAAGAGGCCGATGTTGGTCAGCAGCGACAGCGATTCGACGATGTCCCGGGGCAGTGGCAACCCGGCGGCGCGGAATAACTGCTCGGCGGCCAGACGCGCGGGAGAGTCGGGGGTGGGCAGTATCCACGCCGACGCCGCCAGCTCGGACAACTGCACCACGCGCTCCGGCGCCGGGCCGTAGCCCTTGCCGACCACCACGCACAGCGACTCGTCGAACAACACCTCGTGCGTGAGCGGAAAGGCGGTGGCAACCGGCAGTTCGCGCTCGGGAAGGCGGCCGACGACGATGTCCAGGTCTCCCGTGGCCAGCGCGGGGAACAGGTGGACGGTCGTGCCCTCGCGCACGGTGACCAGCACGTTCGGCGTGCGCGCCTTGAGCATGGAGATGGCCAGCGGCAGCAGCCGCGCCGAGGCGGAAATCAGCGTCCCCACGATGACGTGCCCGCTGGTGCCGAGGCGAAAGTCATTCAGCTCGTCGGTCATGTAGCGCAACTCCGCCATCAGCGACTTGACGCGCTGGCCGAGCAACAAGCCAAGCTCGGTGGGCACCACGCCACGATTGGAGCGCAGGAACAACGCGCCATCGAAACAGGATTCCAGCTCGTGGATCACCTTGGTCACGGCGGGCTGGGTCAGGCGCATGTCATTGGCGGCACGCATCACCGAGCCCGTCTGCAGCACGCGCTCGAAGATCATCAACTGGTTCAGCTTCAGCCGGCGGATCAGCGAGATCTCGCTGAGTGGATTGATGCTCATGGGGCCTCGGAATCACAAAAATGGAAAACCAATGCGGGCTGTCGGTCGCGGTCAGCGGATCAGGTGTCGGTGACGTCACGCCTATTCGGGTCAACCCGCTATTACCAAACCCCCTCTGTGTATAAGAAAATAATCATCGGAATACAAATAACTGTCTACGTATAATTTGTTGCACCTGAGTATACACAGAAGGTTGATGCCCAGGTGAGTGGAAGACGCCTGCGGGCGATGCGTTCCGCACGACGGCCAGGGGAGGTGCCTGCGGTCGTGGCCGGTGCCCAGCATCTGCCGCGCCGCCGTGCGGAAAGGCCGCGCCCGCGACATAAGAAAACAAGATTCGGAGACACAATGAAAAGGAAGCTGCTTGTGCCGGGCGCCATGCTGTTCGCATGCGCCAGCGCGTACGCCGACGGCGCGGTCTGGCTGTCGGGCTACGTCGACCTGAACATCGAGCACCTGATCTCATCGGGGCCGGCCAACGTTACGCGCATGACCAGCGGCGGGCTGAACAACTCGCGCTTCAACCTCAGCGGTTACGAGGACCTGGGCGCCGGCTACAAGGCCGTGTTCACGATCGAGCCGATGTTCTCCGCCGACACCGGCGTGCAATCCGCGCAGTTCCGCCAGTCCTTTGTCGGGCTCAAGAGCGTGGACCTTGGCGAGGTGACGATGGGCCGGCAGTTCACGCCGTCGTACTGGATCGCGGGCTACGCGGACCCGAGCTGGGCGGCGGCATTCAGTATGGTGAACAACATGGAGTTCTTCTACGCGTCCTACCGCGTGGACAACGCCATCCAGTACAAGACCCCCACCCTCTACGGGTTCACCGGCCGTGTGATGTATTCATTCGGGCAGGAGGATTCCACGCAAGCGGGGCGCTTCCTGAGCATCGGCGTCGACTATCGCAACGGCCCGCTGTTCCTGGGCGCGGTCAGCGAGTTGCAGTACACGCGCAACATCCGCCAGCCCTCGCAGGTTCCGTCGTCGCGCGACAACTACTTCTCCGCCGTCTACCGCATCGGCGGCTTCGAGCCGACGGCGATCTTCCACACCTACAACGGCTACTACGCCTACCCGCCCTATGTGGCGTTCAACTCCAGCGGCTGGGATGCCCAGATCGGCGCGCGCTGGAACATCGACGGCCGCAACCGGGTGTACGGCAGCGTGGTCTATCGCCACGACAACAACAACACGAGCATCACGAGCGCCACCGGCTTCGTGGTCGGCTACATCTATGGCTTGTCCAAGCGCACCGACCTCTACGCCACCTACGCGCACGTGCAGAACCAGAACAAGGTGCCGATCGCCTATCCGGTGACCTTCCAGTCCAATCCGAGCCCCGGACAGAACCCCTCGGGCTTCCAGCTGGGCATCCGCCACGCCTTCTGAACGCGCTCGCACACCGCCTGATGAACAAGGAGTCAGTCATGCATCGTCTT
>JACXTT010000736.1_pt1 | contig 56011 bp, 49 predicted proteins | sample 9270951 | NCBI WGS metagenome assembly JACXTT01 (sample SAMN15532306, study PRJNA645909) | rock metagenome | isolation source: weathered quartz diorite | place: Puerto Rico | collected 2017-06-21
GGGAGGACGCGGAGGAAGGCGCCGGCCACGCGTTCCACGTGATGGATGCGTACGTGCTGTGGTTCGAGACGGGACCCAAGGAGGAGGAAGAACGCGCGAAGGGACGCCGGGCCATCGCCCTCTTGCGGCTGCTCGGCCTGTTCGACCGGCCAACGAGCGCCGACTGCATTGCCGCCCTCAAGCAACCACCGGTTATTCCAGGACTGACCGAGGTTCTCGTCGGCATGTCCGAAGCTCAGCAGAATATTGCGTTCAAACGACTCGAGGAAGCGAAGTTGCTCACGGTGACCCGCGACGCGGCCGGCACGCTGATCTCGCTGGATGCTCACCCGCTAGTGCGCGAATACTTCGCACGCCAACTTCGGACGCAGCAGCCCGACGCCTGGCGCGCCGCCCACCGACGGCTTTACGAACACCTATGCGCGACCACCAAGGAAGGGAAGCAGCCAACGCTCGAAGACCTCCAACCGCTTTACCAGGCTGTCGCTCACGGTTGCCAGGCGGGGATGCAGCAGGACGCGTGCGACAAGGTTTACATCGATCGCATTATACTCGACACAAATTATTCAGTGAAGAAGCTCGGTGCGTATGGATCTGACCTGGGAGCCGTCGCCTGCTTCTTCGAACAACCTTGGACTCGGATTTCGTACGCGTTCGCTGAAACCCACCATGGTTGGCTGATGAATAACGCGGCCTTTCGCCTGCGAGCTCTGGGCCGATTGAACGAAGCTCTTGAACTGATGCGGGCTTGCCGGGAAATCCAGGTAACGCAAGAAAAATGGAAGGCGGCCGCGGTCGCCGTCAGCAACCTGAGTGAGTTGGAGTTGACGCTCGGCGAAGTGGCCGAGGCCGTGCGTGACGCCGAACAATGCGTGATTTACGCCGACCGGAGCGTCGATGCGTTTTGGGCAATGGCCACCCGGACGACCCATGGCGATGCACTACATCAAGCGGGCCTCCGTGCGGAGCATCTCTTCGCCAAGGCTGAGGCAATTCAAGCATTCGAAGCGTTCCCGCTGCTCTACTCCCAACAAGGATTTGTCTATTGCGACCTGCTTCTGGGAGCCCCCGAGCGCGTAGCATGGAAACGCACGCTCGATCTCTCATTCAACCCTCAGGATTCGTCCTTGTCCGCTGTCCGCGACAAAGTCTCCAAGCGAGCAACGCAGACACTTCAATGGGTGATGGGCAAACTCGGCCTTCTAGACGAGGCACTCGACCGGCTCACTCTAGGCCGAACCGCGCTCTACGAGGCGATTCTCGAAGGCTCGTCCCTTGACTCCTGCCGCGCACCTCTTCAGAACGCAGTTGATGGCCTACGCCGGGCCGGCACGCAACACTATGTCCCCCGCGGCCTCCTCACCCGCGCCTGGCTTCGCAGTCTCACCGGCGCACGCACCGGCCCCGACAGCGCCCAGGCTGACCTCGACGAAGCCTGGGAAATCGCCGAGCGCGGCCCCATGAGACTGCACATGGCCGACATCCACCTCCATCGCGCCCGGCTCTTCTTCCGCGCAGCCGAATATCCGTGGGAGTCGCCCGCCGCCGATCTTGACGCGGCCGAGAAGCTCATCAACGCCTGCGGCTACCACCGCCGCGATGGAGAACTCGCCGACGCCAAGGTAGTGATCTTAGCCAAGCCGTAGGGAATAATGGTGCGAGAAGGAGGAACAAGCCATGTCCGAAACGCCGCGTACGTGGAAGTATCTGGAGCGCCGACCAGGGTCGAGCTATCAACAACTGTGCGTCAAGGGGAAACGCATCTGGGCGTGGACGCTCTATTGCGAGTCTTTCATCGAACCGGAGCCGCGCACGCCGGAACAACTCGCGGCGGACTGGGGTATTCCCGTGGCAGCGGTTCTGGAAGCGATCGAGTATTGCGCTGGCGATCCGCCGGAGTTGCGCGAGGACAAGCGCAAGACTGACATCCTGAGGGAGGCCATCGGTATGAATGACCCTGCAATTCAACGCAGCGGCCGGCCGCGGCCCCTTTCGACCGAGGATCGAGCGAGGCTCAACCAGTGAGGTTGTAAATCGACGACGACAGCGAACGGTCATCACGCAGGCATCTTGGTTGTCCGACACGACAACAACCCGCGGAACACCATGTCGGCGGGAGACATCGCTCGCGCCGTTCGCAATCTGGAGAACGCGGGCATCGCCATCGCGGACTGTTATTACGAACTGAACCATTGGCAGTAGTACGTGCGGCGGCGACCTCGACGAAGCCTGGGAAATCGCCGAGCGCGGCCCCATGCGGCTGCACATGGCCGACATCCACCTCCACCGGGCCCGGCTCGCCTTGGCGTCCATCAAGCCTTCGGCCAAAACTGCACCAGCATGTACATGATGAAGAGTTCGATGATCGTCAACACGAGCAGATTACCCCAGATTTGCAGCGTGCTGGTGTAGAACATGAACTTCCAGACTCCCGCGATCAGGGCGGCGTGAAACGTCGGCGTCTTGTTGCTCAACGTGGGCATGGCACGCTTGGCTTCCTCCGCCTTGCGCTGGGCTTTCTTCTCCTTCTTGGCCCGATCGTCGTAATACTTCGTCAGGGTGATCGGCTTGTTGGGGTCGGGCTTCGTTTTGGTCGCGGTCGCCGGGGCCGATTCCGGGACCGGGTCGGGCTCCGTGTAAGCGTAGGGCTTCTTGTCGAGGGCCCATTCGTCCTCTTCCTCCACGACCGGAGGCGGTGGCGCCGGCGGCGCAATGCTCGCCAGCAGCGGTTCTTCCGGCGCCTCCTGGAACGACGGCAGCGACGCATCCTGGATCACGGTGTACGGCTTCGTGTCGGTCCATTCGTCCACTTCCTCCGCCGCCGGCGCTGACGACGCGGTCGCTTGAATGGCCGTGGCTGTAGCCGGCGGCAGTCCGGCGCGGATCCCATCGGGCGCTGGTTCGGCTGGCTCGACCTTGGGCGCTTCGTCGTGTTCTGGTTCGGCCCATGTCTTTTCAGGCGCTTCTGCGCGCGGACGCCGGGTTGTCCGCGGCAGATGATTCAACGACAGCCAGGCGAAGCGGCCCCAGTGCCTGGCGTAGAGTAGCAGCACCGCCGGCAGGCACACCACGGCGGGGACCATCCAGATCAGGCTATCCGTGAGGGCGCGGTTGATGATCCACACCGTTCCCACGAACATGCCAAAGGTGAGGAGATAGACGTAGACAAACGCCGGCAAGTGCCGAAACATGGGGCCGATCACGCCGGCGTGGATGATGTGCAGCCAGTTTTGCGTGTACAGCGCCGACGCTATTCCCAGCGGGAACAGCAGCCACAGGACCAGCGCCCAGACGATGCCGAACGCCTGCGGGCTGACGAGCGCCAGCGGCATCAAGAGGAGCGTGACCGGGATCAGCCACATCAGCAGCACCCAGCCGCACAGGATCGGCTTCCACCACCAGTCGAAGACGCTCTCGTTCGGATATTGCGCTTCGTCCTGCCCGGAACTGGAGTCGGTGAGCGTGACCAGGAAATAGTGAGCCGCGAAGATACCGTAGATGCCGGTCCAGACCGTCCAGACAACGAGCGTGCACACAAAGAAAATCGCGGTGAGTCCGCCGGCGACCATGAGATGCCTCGGGGTTGCGACTTGCGCCTTGGCGTTATTCGCGCCGCCAATCGATGCGCTTGGCGTCGGCCCACAGGTCTTCGAGCGCGTAGTAGCCGCGCGACTCCTGGTCGAACACGTGGACCACGATGTCGCCGTAGTCTTGCACGATCCAGCGGCTCGCCTGATAGCCCTGGATGCTCAGGCGCTTCTCGTCCTGCGAGCGCAAGAAAGCGTCGATCTCTTCGGCGAGGGTGTGGATTTGCCGACGGCTTGCGCCAGTCATGAGGATGAAGAAATCGAAGATCGGCGTGATGCCACGCAGGTCCAGGATGAGCACGTCCTTGGCTTTATTTTCGTCGGCGATGCGGGCGCATTGGATGGCCTGCTCGAGGGAAAGTTGTGCGCGGGTAGGATCCGAAGTTACGGTGGCGTTGGTGCTCAAAGGACCTCCGTCGGGATGCCTCGCTCGTCGCGATACGGCAGCCAGAATGCAAGGAGCGAGTCGGCCAGGGGAACCAGCAAGCGGACACGGAACCTACTCGGCAAGTTCGCGCTCTTTCGATCTTGCCCGAATCAGCCCCGACTGTCCTTCTTATATATTCTACCTCGTTTCGACACAAGAAGATGCGGAGAAATAGGCAGTTTTGCAACTCATCTGGCTACTCTTTGCAGTTTGCGTTATAGCAAGGGTCCACTTCGTGCAACGGAAATCTCGAAAGGAGTCGGAATCATGCGCAACCAGTGGCAATCGATCGCGACCTTGACGGCCGTGTCGGTGAGCGTCCTCGCGTATCTGAATCTCGCACCGCTGCCCGCGGTGAGGTTCGCGCCGATCAATCCGGTGCGCGTCGGGCCGCTCGATAAGGGTAACGGCGATGCGGAGCTGAGCGAGGTGATCGAGCCGTTGCTCGTCGATCGGGGCAATCCGGTCGGCGTACAGACCACGGAGCCGCCGGTCGATGACGGCCCGCTGCCGCCGGTGTTGCTTGAGCCGGGGACGCAGCAGCCGCCGCGACCGGACGCCGATCCGGCCTTTGTGCCGCGCATGCCGTACGCGGATGAGGAGGAAGGGCTTGGCCTCAAACGTGATCCGGTCCTGCGGATTATCGATAAGAATCTGCCGCCGCTGATTATCTTCGAGGAGTTTGACAAGACAAATCCGGCCGAGGAATCGGAGCCCCTGAACGTCCCGCCGCTGCAGATGATTCCGGTTCCGGACTACCATCACCAGCACTGCCCCAATCATGGCGGCTGCCCGGCGCCGTATCGGCCCATCCACCGTTGACAATCACTCCACGCTAAAGCAGACCCGGCATCCGTAGTACTCGCTGCGGTTGTCGGGGGCGATGAAGTTGCGATTTGCCGATCGACAAAAGATCGGATGGCTGCCCCATGCGCCGCCGCGCAGCACGCGGTCCTTGCCGTTCTTGGGCCCTTGCGGATCGGTGAGGTGCTTGCCCGCATAGCCGCCATGCCAATCGTGGCACCATTGCCAGACGTTGCCGTGCATATCGAAGAGGCCCCACGCATTGGCCTGGAAGCTGCCGACCGGCGTCGTCTTCTCGCGATAGACACCCGGCTTCCCCGTGCCGTAAACGAAGTTGCCGTTGTAATTCGCCTGCTCGACGGCCAAGGTTTCGCCGTAGTGATACGGCGTGGTCGTCCCCGCCCGGCAGGCGTATTCCCACTCCGCCTCGGTCGGCAGCCGATACGGCTTCTTGTCCTGGCCGCCCAATTTCTTGCAGAACGCCTGGCAGTCGCCCCAGGAAACCTGCTCCACCGGCAAATTTTTCTCGCCCTTGAAATGGCTCGGATTCGCGCCCATGATCGCCTGCCATTGTTCCTGCGTTACCGGATGAATGCCGAGGTAGAATCCCTTGGTGAGGGTCACCTTGCGGTGGTGTTCGTCGTCCCCCCTGCCCTTTTCCTTGTTGGGACTCCCCATCATGAACTCGCCGGGCGAAATCCAGGCGAACCTCATGCCGACGCTGTTGGTGAACTGCTTGGGCGCACCTTTCGGCTGTGTCTGGGCGCGGAAACCGCTTGCCAGAGTGACTACGAGAGCAAAGGCAAAAAGACGTAGCATCGAGCCGCTCCTCCTGATGAACGAGATCAACTCCCCTTGACGAATTTGTTAGGCGTTCCTTCAAGCGCGCCGCCGGCCTGTGGCCGCCACAGGACGACTTCCTCGATTTTCTTGGCGAGGGCGAAATCCTTGTCGGTGATGCCGCCGGCCGAGTGTGTCTTTAGTTTGATCCAGAGCTTGCCCCAGGTCACGGCGAGATCGGGGTGATGGTAGGCCGCCTCCGCCAGGAAGCCGATGGCGTTGACCAGCATCAGCGTGGTCGGCCAGCCGTCGGTGTTGAGTTTGCGGCGCAGCCAGCCGTCCTCCATGTACCATGCGGCCAGCCCGTGCTCGGCCAGCTTGGCGGGGATCTCGGCGTCGGTGTAGACGCGTGTTTTTTCATCGGACATAGGAACCTCCTTTATTGTTTAGCGTTCGCGTGGCGCCATGCGAACGCCAAGCCGCAAGCGGCAAATGTCATTATCAGGGAACCGCCGCAGCAACGCAAAGATTTTTGCCGGTTGCATCTAGGCCCGCAAGGTTGCAAAATAAGGGCGAACGATTTCCTTGCGCTTTCAGGGTGATTCGTGGAATTCAAAGTCGAAAATATGTGCGGCTTTCTCATCCGCAGCAAGCTCATGACGCCCGCCGAGATGCAGGCGATGCGCGGTCGCTGGCTGGCCGAGGCCAAGGACAACGCTGCGCAGGTGCCCGCCTTTCTCAAATGGCTCATCGCCAAGAATTACGTCACCGAGTATCAGGCGAGCCTCCTGTCGCGCGGCCATGTCGATGACTTTTATCTGGGCGATTACCGGATTCTCGAACGCATCGGCCGTGGGCGCATGGCGGGAGTGTACAAGGCGGCGCATCCGCTGGGCCAGGTCGTCGCCATCAAGGTCCTGCCGCCGTCGCGCGCCAAGAGCGGGCAAACGCTGGCGCGCTTTCAGCGCGAAGCCCGGCTGTCGGTCAAGCTCAAGCACCCGCACGTGGTGCGCTCCTTCCAGGTCGGCGAAACCAAGGGCGTTCATTATCTCGTCATGGAGTACCTCGAAGGCGAAACGCTCGAGGAAGTCCTCACACGCCGCAAGCGCCTGCCCGCTGCCGAGGCGGTGCGGCTCATGCACCAGGCCTTGCTCGGCTTGCAGCACATTCACGACCAGGGCATGGTCCATCGCGATCTGAAGCCTGCCAACCTCATGCTGGCGCCGACCCCGGTCGCCGGCTCGGCCGAGACGACGCTCAAGTCCAACGTCAAGATTCTCGACATCGGCCTGGCCCGCGAGTTCTTCGACGAGAACAGCCCCCCTGACGCAACCGAGAAGGCGGAGTTGACCGGCGAAGGGGTCCTGCTCGGCACCCCCGATTACCTGGCGCCGGAACAGGCGCGCGACCCGCGCAGCATCGACATCCGTGCCGATATCTACAGCCTCGGTTGCACGTTATATCACTTGCTCACCGGCCAGCCGCCGTTTCCCGACAAGAACATTCTCAACCAGATGATCCGGCACGCGACCGAGACACCGAAGCCGTTGCAGGACTTCGTGCCGACAATCCCGGAGGGCTTGGCGCAGATCGTAAGCTGGATGATGGCGAAGCAGCCGGCCCAGCGTTACCCGACGCCGGCGCGGGCGGCGCAAGCGCTCGATGCGTTTCTGATGGTGACAAGCGAGCCGGTGAAGGCACAGGAAGAGTCGCCGCAGTTGAAGAAGTACTTGACCTGGCTGGAGATGTCGGAGCCAGCCGTCGGCGCGACGATCCCGCCGCCGGCGATCCCGACCGCCCCGCTGGCCCCGCCACGGCCGCCATCGGGACAGAACATCCCGGTGGCGGCACCGCCGAAGCCGCCGTCGGGGCAGAACATTCCGGTGGCGAGCGCCCGGCCGGCCGCCGCCCCAGAGAAAAAGCGCAAGAAGCGTACCGGCGTCAAGATGCCGGCGGCCCCGGAACCGATCCCGACCGCTGCCCCCGCGCCGCCGGCCCCCAATCCGCTCGATTTCAGCGCCCCGGACCCGACCCCCGCGCCGCCGATCGCCGCCGATCAGTTCGACGTCGAGCTGGTTGACGCCCCCGCGGACCTGGCGCCGCCGCAGCCGCCAGCGAAGAAGGGCGCCCGTTTCGGTCTGCGCGACGCGCTCATGATCGGCGGCGGCGTCGTCGCGATGCTCATCTTGTATGGCCTTTGCACGGTCGTATCGCTGGTGCGCGGATGGTTGGCGAGCGGATGAGCATCATGTTTCCTGCTCCCCATTGACTCATCGTGCCGGCGGAGTTGATTACAAGAATGGCAGTAGCACGGAAGTCACTTTGGCTTGGCCGTCTCCAGCAATTTCGCGACATCCCAGAGGGTGACATTACGGTCGATGCCGCCGGTCGCCAGTGTCTGGCCGTCGGGACTGAAGGCGACGACTTGAAAGCCGAGCGCTCCTTCCTGCATCGATGCGACGATCTTGCCGGCATCGAGGTTCCAGAGGTTGAGCGTGCCGTCGCGCCCCGCGGACGCGAGCAGCTTGCCGTCCTTGGAGAGGGCGAGCGAGCGAACCAGCCCCTGATGCCCTGCGAGCGTCTTGTGCAACATCCTCGCTTCGATATCCCAGACGCGGATCGGCCCATCCTTGCCGCTGGAGTAGAGCAGCTTGCTGTCGGGCGAGAACACCAGGTCGCGGACGAACTCGGTGTGGGCTTTCAAGGTGGCATGGTGCGTTTTCGATTCGACGCTCCAGACCTCGACGTTGCGGTCCCAGCTGCCGGTCGCGAGCCATTTGCCGTCGGGCGAGAAGGCGGCACAATTGACGTCGGCAGTGTGCTCGGTGAAGGTGTGCAGCAGTTTGTTCGCCTTCCAGTCCCAGAGCCGAACCGTCTTATCGACGCCGCCGGACGCCAGCAGTACGCCGTCCTTATGAAAGGCGAGGCCGCGCACGTCCTTGGCGTGCCCCTTGAGGGCGCCGATCTTGTCGCCGCTGGCCGCGTCCCAGAGTTGAATGACGCTGTCATGACTGACCGACGCGACCGTCTTCGAATCGGGCGCGAAGCGGACGGTGATGACCATGTCCTTGTGCCCGCCCAGCGTGGCGCGCGGCTTCTTGTTTTCGAGATCCCAGAGGATGACCGTCTCATCCTTGCTGCCGCTGGCGAGCGTCTTGCCGTCGGGTGCGAAGGCAATGGTGGTGATGGTGTGCTTGTGGGCCTTGAGGGTGGCGGTGGTCTGGGCGGGAGCGGGCGTGGTGATCGCCAAGACGAGGGTGATGCCGCACAGAACGCGTCGATTGTACATAGCTGAATCCTCCGGGGAGGATCATTCTAGGGAACTGCAGTGCGTCGATGGGTTTTTGCTTGCAGCTGCTTGGGTTATGCCTTAACATTAGGAAGGTTGGGGCCGCAAGCATGGCTCAGCTTCGCATGGCAGAAGAACCGGAGCCCGGTTGTAACCAAGGAGCGTCGCGTGTTCGAACTCTTCAAGGCGCTGCTGGAAGTCGGCAAGTTTCTATTCGGCATTTCGGCTCAGCTCAAGACGGCCGGTCGCGAACGGCGGGCGGCGATGGCCACCCTTTTTGAGCAAATCAGCGGCTGCCTGGAGGGCATCGCCAGCGAGTTGCGCACCGGCGGGCAGTCACACGGCAAATGCGGCGAACTGCTCATCTATGCCAGGGCAGTCCCCGACGCGATTCGCCAGGAAATCGGCGACGCCAAGGCCAACGAACTCGGCGACCTGCTCCTTGCCGCCCAGACCTTCCGCATGGCCGTCGTGAACGTCCACGATGCCGGCGACAGGGAGTCCTATTTACAGGTCATCGACGAGACCTCGGGCAAGTTCCGCGCCCTCGCCAACCTCGCGCGGGTACCGTAGCCTTTTTCGACCGTGTCAGCCAATCATCCCCAGGAACCGCCGGTACGGCTCTTCCCAGCTGTCATGCTCGCGCGGCTCAAACGTGCGCACCTCGAATGAGCGCCGCACGACAGCACGCCCCTCGGCCAGGGAGCCGATCAGCCCTAACCCGAGCGCCTGCACCAGCACGTTGCCGATCGCGGTCGCTTCGACGGGGCCGGCGAAGACTTGACGGTTGCAAGCATCGGCGGCGAGCTGGCACAAGAGCGTGTTCTGGCAGCCGCCGCCGACAATGTGAATCGTGTCGAGCTTCTTGCCGACCAGCTCCTCCAGGCGCTCCAGCACCCAGCGATAGCGCAGCGCCAGGCTCTCGAGAGCGCAGCGCACCACGTCGCCCGGCTCCTCCGGCACGGTCTGGCCGGTCTTCCTGCAATAATCGCAGATCGCGGCCGGCATGTGCGGCGGCAGGATGAACGACGCATCATCCGGATTGACGATGCTCGCGAACGGCCTGGCGCTCTCGGCCATCTTCATGAGGGCGGCATAATCGTAGGTGACGCCGCCGCGTTCCCAGGCGCGCCGGCATTCCTGCACCAGCCACAGGCCCATGATGTTCTTGAGCAAGCGGATCGTGCCGCCGACGCCCCCTTCGTTGGTGAAGTTCACTTGCAAGGCGCGATCGTCGGTGAGCGGCGTCTTGGTCTCGACACCCATCAAGGACCAGGTGCCGGAGCTGATGTAGGCCCAACTTTCACCTTGCGCGGGGACGGCAGCAACGGCGGCGGCGGTGTCGTGCGTCGCCGGCGCGATCACCGGGATCGACGCCACGCCGGCATTGGACGTCACGCTGGGACGCAACGGACCGAGCACCGTGCCGGGCCGCACCAGGGTGCCGAGGATGTTTTCGGGCAGCGCGAAGGCCTGCACCAGCCCGCGCGCCCAGGTGCGCGTGTGCGGATCGATCAGCTGACTCGTCGAGGCGTCGGTGTACTCATTAACCTTGATGCCGGTCATCCAGTAGTGAAAGAGGTCAGGGATGAACAGCATCGTCTCGGCCTTGTCCAAGAGCGGCGAGCGGTCGCGGCGGAGGGCGAGGAGCTGGAACAGGGAGTTGAAACGCATGAACTGGATGCCAGTCTGGCGAAAAATGTCGGCCCTGGGAACCTTGGAGAAGGCGGTCTCCATGATGGTTTCGGTGTGCGGGTCGCGATAATGGCGTGGGTTGCCGAGCAGATTGCCGTCCTTGCCGAGGAGGGCGAAATCGACGCCCCAGGTATCGACGCCGACGGACGCGAGCGGGCCGTGCTCCGCCTCGGCCTTGCGCAGGGTGGCGAGCATTTCGCGCCACAGGCCGAGCACGTCCCAGTGGAGCGTATCGAGCGTGGCGACGCCGCCGTTGGGGAAGCGGTGCACCACTTCAAGGGCGAGACGGTCGCCGTCGAACGAGCCGATGAGCCCGCGGCCCGATTCGGCGCCGAGATCGATGGCGAGGATTTTTTTGGTGGACATGTCACGCCCAGGGGTGAAGTGTTCCGAACCCCTGGAATTCGGCGTACCTTATCCCAGGGCCTGTTGCGGGTTCATTTCTTTGCCGAGGCGATTTTCGGCATGGACTTCACAATCTCCGCAATCGCCGCGTCGTTCAGCTCGCCGGCGCGGAACGCGAAGTTGGCGACGACCTTTTGGTTGACGGCCAACAGCACTGTCACGTCGGCTTCCTTGGCCAGCAAGTACGTCGGCGGGCCAACCGTGTCCTCGTAGACGGCGCACGGCACATTACTGATCGCATGTTGCTGGGCCCACTTGACGACCAGCGGGTCAAGCTTGGTCTGATCGTCGGCCAGGAAGGTGACCCACGACCGCAGCTCCACGGCTTTGTGCTCCTTCACCGCGTTGTCGAGCTGCTTGACGAGCTTGCCGAGCGGATCGTTGAGGGTGCGTGCGAAGACGATGACCATGGGGCGGTGAGCCGTCTCGCACACGTAGCAGTGCGGCTGCGCGCCGCGTTCCTTGCCGACCGCGACGATGGCGGCGTACGGTCCGGGCCGCTGATTCGGCTGCGGACCGGACTTGCACGGGTCGGCGGCGCTTGCAATACACGTTAGGAAACACCCAATTGTGATGGCACGAATCATAGTGCTCAATCCTGTTTGCCGCTTGCGGCTTGGCGTTCGCACGGCACCGCGCGCGCGCTAAACCGCAAGCGATTGGTCGGGAAGTTATTTGTCGATGGACGCGCTTGCGGCTGTCCCTTGGCCGCGCAAATACTCCAGCTCCGCCTGGATCAGCCCCGCGTCGGCTTTACGCCAGCAGCGCTGGGCCACCTCGGCGAAACGGTTCATTTCCTCGGTTCGGCCCAGGCGTTCGCAGACGACCATCATGCCGAGAGCGCCGCGCACCGAGCCGGCGTCGTGCGCCAGCGCTTCGAGGAAGGCCTCTTCCGCGACGGCGAGACGATTCGCCCGCAGGGCGCCGACGCCCCAGTACTCCATGAAGTAGGCGCCGTGGCCCCAGGCGTGCCGGCCGTAGTCGTCCTTGGTCTTCTCGACGGTCTTGGCGAGCAGTTTGACGCCGCCGTCGCCGCCGCCGGTCGCGCACAGGAGCAGGCCCTGCGCCGTCCACAGCTTCAGCTCCAGGTCCTTGTTGGTGCGATTGATCGAGTAGATTTCTTGCAAGACGTTGACTTCCGGGCGGGCGCGCTCGCCGTCGCCCTTGTTCAGGTAGACGAGGGCGCGCAAGTAGCTCGTCATGATCTTGTCCTTGGGGGTCGCGTTGGCCTGCTTGAGTGCCTCGTCCCAGTCGCGCTCGGCCACGGCGAGCCGGAACCAGTGATTGCGCTGCGTATATTTGTAGCCTTCGCACTTCTTGCGGACGACGTGGGCTTCCTTGAAGCGGCCGTCATGGATCAGCGATTGCATCAGCGTCTCGAGGTGATGGCTGAACTGCCAATCGTCGTTGGGCGGCACGTCCATCAACTTGTGATACGCTTCCTCCAGTTCGATCGCGCGGGCGGAGCGGTCGGACGTCTTCTCCCATTTGCCGATGCGCATGGCCAGATGGGCCTGCATGTGAAACGCGTGCGGAATGCCGGGCGAGGATTCGACATACCCCTCGGCATGCTGCCAGCCGAGCGCCGGCCGGCGAATATTTTCATAGTGGTGGAGCAACTCATGATGCGCCCCCGGATGCTGCGGGTTGATGCGCAGCAGTGCCTTGTAGAACGGCACATGCGCGTTCGGCCCGTCGGCGACCTGGGCGCGCGCGAACCAGCCTTCCTCGTCGTCGTCGTACAGTGTCAGGAGTTCGTCGAGCGTCTTGACCGCTTCCTTGCGGCGATCTTCGACCTTGATACCTTCGATCAGTCCCTTCTCTTGCAGCCGCGCCTTGATGAGCCGTTGCGCGCGCTCGTTGGCGTAGGCCATCAGTTCCTGGGCTTTCTTGAGCGGCGGCGCGTAGGCGGCCCGGCCCCATTTTTCGCAGGCCTTGCTCAGGCCCCACCAGGCGAGGGCGCAGTTCGGATCGCACTCCACCGCCGTCTCGAACGAGCGCGCCGACTCCATCCAAGCGTAGGAGTAGTAGAAGGCCAGCCCCTGATCGAAAAACTCTTGACACTTCGCCGACTCGGTGCTGACGCGATACTTGACGACACAAAGATCGGGTATGCGCTTGGCGGGCATCAACTTGGTGTGCGGCAGCTTGCCATCGTCCTTCTTGGCGTCACTTGTTGCGTCGGGTTTCTTCTCGGTCTTCTTGTCCTGAGCGACGGCAGAACCGACGATGAGGCTGGCCAAGGTGAGACAGAAAGGCAACAAGCGATTCATGTTATGAGTTCCGAGTAGCGGCGGGGACATCCACCTTCATTGTGGTGGATAGATCGGAAGTTGCAACGGTAATTCGCGTCACTTTTCCTGAATACCGCGCCGGCGCGATAGATCCTGAATCGCATCGGCTGCCGGTGGAGGAACCGACGCGGTCTCTGCGTCTTTGCCGTCCATGAATTTGGACGCGATCCAACCGACCAGCATCGCTCCCGTAAGGCCGCCGATTATGTCGGTCAAGAAGTGCAGCGCAAGAAAGAACTGGCTCATGCACACCCACACGGTCAGCAGGCTCCCTGTTGCCGAGAACAGCGAGCGCAGTTTCCGGTTCGGCGTCAGGCTCCAGATGGCACGACCGAGCAGAATCATCGTCAGTATGAACAGAAAAACACCGGCGGCGGGATAACTGCCAGGCGAGGCGTTCGGCCCGAGCCATTCCGCCGCGTTGCCTGGGCGGGGGCGCGGCACCAGGAACCGGATGGACTGAATCAGCGCGACTGCAACGACCAAGCTGACCAGCGCCACCACGGCCGCACGGCGTCTTCCCTGCACCAGAAACAGCATCAACGCAACCAGCAAAAGAATGGTGACAGCGACGTAACCGCTGAGGTAATCAGCTGCTTGCATCACAGGCACGACGAAGGGGTATTTACCGCTCTTGAAGGTGAAGTCCGAATAGGCGCCCCAGTCGAGCGCTTCGATGGCATCCATGTCGGGCCCTTATTTTCCGCGAAACAATTGACACCGGTCGGTGTTGAAGATTATACTATCTTTAGAATTCACAGTTGGTTTCTCTTCTTCAAGTGGTCATATCTGCAGGAAGAGAAGGCCAAAATTGCGTGGGCTCTCCCCCAAGCCCGCAGGGAACGTTGGGCAGGGCAGTCGCGTCCAAGACGCAACCGTCCGTCGTCATGCAGGAATGCAGTTGGGTTCGGGTGAGCGCCTTGCGATGGGTGCACATGTCCCGATTGGTAACCGCGGTGCAACGCTGAGGAGCGAATGCCAAACAGCGTGCAGGGAAAATCCGACTCCCCCCGCCGGCTCGTTTCCGAGGAGGAAGCGTTAGTCCTCCCGGAGAATGCGCGCCCGAGCGATGACACGCCCACCGTCATTTCCAAGACCACTCCGATCGTCGAACCGACACCGAGCAGTCAGCAAAAGATCATCGACCTGAATCGCAAGCCCGCGCCCCCCGAATCGATCGTTGCCGGGGTGCGCGGACAACGTCTCGCGCATTTCGAGTTGATCGAACCGATCGGCGTTGGCGGCATGGCGGCGGTGATCCGCGCCCGCGATACGCAGCTCGATCGCCTGGTCGCTTTGAAGATTCTGCCGCCGGAAATGGCGCAGGAGCCGGAGAACGTCCAGCGCTTCCATCAGGAAGCCAAGTCGGCCGCCAAGCTCGATCACGCCAACATCGCGCGCGTCTTTTTCTGCGGCGAGGACCAGGGGCTACATTTCATCGCGTTCGAGTACGTCGAAGGGATGAACCTGCGGCGCTTGATGGAAAAGCGCGGCCGCCTGAGTGTCGCCGAGTCGATCCGCTACGCCGTGCAGATCGCCACCGGCCTGGAGCACGCGGTCACGCGCGGCGTGGTGCACCGCGACGTCAAGCCGTCGAACATCATCATCACGCCGGACGGACAGGCCAAGCTGGTCGATATGGGCCTGGCCCGCAACCTGGAACGGAACGGCGAGCGCGACCTGACTCACTCGGGAATGACGCTGGGGACCTTCGACTACATTTCGCCGGAGCAAGCGTTGGAGCCGCGCGAGGCCGACGCGCGCAGCGATATCTATTCGCTCGGCTGCACGCTGTACCACCTGCTGACCGGTGAGCCGCCGGTGCCGGACGGGACGCCGGCCAAGAAGCTCGATCATCATCAGCATCACCAGCCGATCGATCCGCGCCAGCTCAATCCGGACATTCCGTTGGGGATTGTGCGGATCCTCGACAAGATGATGCGGAAGAATCCGAAGGATCGCTATCAACGGCCGATCCACGTGGTACATCACCTGATGAAAGCGGCGACCCAGGCCGGGGTCGCCGAGGGGATGCCGGAAGTGCTGCTGTTTACGGACATGCCGCTGCCGAGCGAGCCGCGCCATCGGCCGCTCGTCTACATTGGCTTGGCGCTGCTGGCGCTGGTGGTGGTGATCGTGGGTCTGTCATTGCTGCCGGAGACGGCGCCGAGCGGGCCGGTGCGTCCGCAGCAGCCGTACGGCGACGTCAAGGGTCCGCCACCGAAACAGGAATTGCCGGTGAAGGTGGTAAACGGAGGGCCCACGACTCCGTTGCCGGAGATGATCAACGATACCGCCGATTTGAAGCGGGTACTCCTTGACACCGGCGCGCAAGTGAAGCTCCCGTTCGGCGACACGATCAGTCTGGAAAGCAACGGACTCGCCTACCAGGGAAGAAGCGAACAACAGCTCGATCTGGGATCGAGCGACCAGGACCTCGAACACAAGATCGTTAGCTTTCGCTACAAGAATGCCGGCTCCCCCTTCGGCATTAACCTGGAGACTGGCAAGTCGGTCACTTTCCGACGCATCCGCTTCGTGATCGACTCGGATAGCACGCCGGTCCGGGCCGCTGCCGCCGTCGCGGTGCGCGGCGTCAAGAAAGTGACCTTCGAGCAGTGCATCTTCATTCAGAACGTGCAGCCGATCGCCCCCAAGCAGGTCCCTCTCGCCTCCGTCTACATCGCCGGCGCCGACAACCTCGTGCCGGTCGTGAACTTCAAGGACTGCTATTTCGGAGGCAGCGGGCCGACCGGGGGACAGGTCGCCGTGGCCATCAACGGACCGGCGACCATCAACGTCAGCAACAGCGCTTTCCAGCCGCATGGCGCATTCTTCAGCTTCCGCGATCGGTGCACCGAGAAGCTCACCTCAGTCAATGTCAAAAACTCCATCGGTTTCGTCGAGCAGGGTCCAGCGTTTCGCTTCAGCGCCAACGCATCCGCCCGGCTCGATGTCCGCCAGAGCGTCTTCGCGCGTCCCGGCAACAGCTTTCCGACGCGTCCGGGCGTGGTTGACCAGCCTGGCCTGATCTCCCTCGCCGCCGACGCCTCCGTGCAGTTTGTCGGCCGCGATAACCTGTATCACAACCTGAACGCCCTGGTCGAGAACAAGGGCGAGAAAAAACCGCTCATCACCAACCTGAACGAGTTCCAGACATATCTCCAGAAGACCAACGGTTCCGACTTGGGCTCGACCGCGCTCGACCAGGAGGTCGCCACGCCCCTGCACGCACAAAATCCTCTGGATCGGCTGGAGAACGTTCTGGCGTTCCAGCTCAAGCCGCAGTATCACGGCAAGGTCGGCTTGCAGACGTCCTGGTCCGGCGCGATGCCCGAGCCGCCGGCCCTCGTCGCGAAGGCGGCCCCCAAGAAGATCGTCGATGCCGACGACACCAGCGATGCCCCCGGCGTCCACAAGACTTTGCAAGCCCACCTCAGTCAGGCGATCGACGGCGATATCATATATATCAAGCACGGCAAGGAATCGCGCGAGGTCGTTGTCCCGGCAATCACGCTCAACAAGGGTTCAGTCACGCTCAAGCCCTATGAAGGGTTCCGCCCGGTCCTGGTCCTCGACAAGGAAGGATTCGAGAAAGACTCCGCCCTCTTCACGTTGCAAAAGAGCCGACTGCAAATCGAGCACATGAAGATCGTGCTCGCTCCCGCGAAAGGCAACGCTTCGCGCTCCGTCGTCAAGATGGGCGACTCGGCCCAGTGCGTGTTCAAATCCTGCACCTTCTCCATGCGCCCGGGCAGTGACAACAAGCTCAATATCGTCACCTTCGTCGATCTCGATCAGGTCATGATGAAAATGGATCCCCCCGTCGCCTCGTCGCCCGCGCGAGTCGAGTTCGACGAATGCTTTGTCCGCGGCAAGGGGGACCTCGTCGCCCTGCAAGGCTGTCGGCTGCTGCACGTGGACTTGACCAACTCGCTCGTCGTCCTCGACGGCTCGTTGCTCGACATCGACGCCAGCCCCAAGGAGATGCCGATGGACCAGGGGGTCCACTGGAAGATGACGGGCACCTCGGTGTTCTCCAGGAAATCACTGTTCGCGCTCCATGCCCCGACCAGCAAGGCGTTGACGCGGACTCACGCCGAGATCAAGGGCTGTCTGCTGGCGTCCCTCGCGCTCGACCAATCGGTCCCCATCATCGCGCTGCCGCCGAACGTGGAGGATAATAAGTTCCGCAAGTACGTCGAATGGAAAGGCGAACGCAATTTCTACGCCAATTTCGACACCCAGGGCAACAACCTGCGCGACTGGAAGGACAAGGTCATCGAGGTCTGGAAGGAAAAAAAGGTCGCCGAAATGGAGTCGGACTTCGGCACGCTCACGACCAAGCTCACCGAGGACAACATGCAAGCCCTTTGGGACGCGACCCCCGATATGCTCAAGCCGATGGACGCCGAGCAGGAGCGCATGATCAACGGCTTCGGTATGCCGCCCGAACTGGAGAAACGCCTGCTGCCGCCGCCAGCGCTGCCCGAACCGGACGGCCCCTGATTGGTGCGACACCTTTCCGCATGCTCAGGGATCAGGGTCAGGGATCGCACAGAATCTTTCGCATCGCAACGGCACCCGACTGTTCTCTCACGTCTGATCCTTGAACCCTGACCCTAGACTCCTATGAACGACTACGAATTCCTGTGCCCGCCGCGCATCGCCTTCGGCTGGGGCCGCCGCCGCGAGGTCGGGGCTCTGGCGCAGACATTGGGCCGGCGCGCGTTCGTCGTGCTCGGCTCGCGCACGCTGCACAAGAATGGCGTGTGGGCCGAAGTATCCGCGGCATTGCAGCAGGCCGGCGTCGAGCCGGTCCTGACCACGGTTCTCGCGCGCGAACCCGAAGTGCTCGATGTCGATGATCTTGCCGCGACTCTGCGCCAGCGCGACGCGGGCAGCGGCGACCTCCTGCTCGCCCTGGGCGGCGGCGCGGCGCTCGATCTCGCCAAGGCCGTCTCAGCGCTCGTCACCAATCGTCACGGTTCCAGCGTGCGCGATTTCCTCGAGGGCGTCGGCAAGGGCCTGCAAATCACCGACCCTCCTCTGCCGCTCCTGGCGCTGCCGACCACCGGCGGCACCGGCACCGAGGCGACCAAGAACGCCGTCATTGCCGTCGCCGATCCCCCGGTCAAGAAGAGCATCCGATCGCCCCTCATGGTGCCGAGGATCGTGCTGATCGATCCAGAGCTGGCCGTCAGCGTTTCGCCGGAGACGACGGCCTGGACCGGCATGGACGCGATCACGCAGCTCATCGAAAGCTACATTTGCCGCTTCGCCAAACCGATCCCGCAGGCACTGGCCCTGCACGGCTTGCAGCTGGCATTGCCAATGGTGCGCCAGGCGGTCCGCGACGGCAAATCGCGGCCGGCGCGTGAAGCGCTGGCGCACGCGGCCCTCCTGAGCGGCATGGCGCTGGCGAACTCCGGACTCGGCTTCGCGCATGGGGTCGCCGCTGCCCTTGGGGTCTATGCCAAGGTGCCGCACGGTTTGGCCTGCGCGCTGATGCTCCCTGTCGCCCTGCGCGTCAACCGCGACGTCGCCGAGAAGCCGCTCGCCGAGCTGGCCCGCGCCGCCTTGCCGGTCGGCATGCACAGCGACAGCGCCGCGGTGCTGGCGCTGATCGATCACATCGACGCCCTGTGTGCCGACTTGAAAGTGCCCGCCAAGCTCTCCCAGGTCGGTGTGCAGGCAAGTCAGCTCGACGATCTCGTGCAAGGCTCGCGCGGCAACAGCATGAACGGCAACCCGCGCCAGCTCGCCGACGCCGAGCTGCGCAGGATCCTGGAGGAGCGCCTGTGATCCTCGCCGCTGGATTAACGCCTGCCTGGCAGCAAATCATGCGTTTCGCCCGGCTCGAGCTGGGCGAAGTCAATCGCGCCGCCGAGGTCCATTGGTGCGCGTCGGGCAAGGTGATCAATGCGGGCCTGGCCCTGGGGACGCTCGGCGTTTCCGCGCACACCCTGGCGCCCGCCGGCGGCTGGGCGGGGGCGGCACTGTCGGCCGAGTTCGGCGCACATGGCTTTGCCGCGACCTGGCTAGCGACCGTTGCCCCGACGCGCGTCTGCACGACGGTCCTCGACGACGCCGGGGGCGTCTCGACGGAGCTGGTCGAAAATGCCGCTGCGTTGACCGAGGCGGAGCTGGCCGATTTCTTCGCCCAGTATCAGATGCTCATCGACAAGGAGCAGGCAGCGGTGCTGACCGGATCGCTGCCGACCGGCACGCCGCCAACGTTCTATCGCACGCTGCTGGAGCGAACGGCGTGTCCGGTGGTGCTCGACGCGCGCGGCCCGGAACTGTTGGCGGCGCTGGAGTGCCAACCACGCGTCGTCAAGCCGAACCGCGTCGAACTCGCCATGACAGTCGGCCGGCCGTTGCCCGATCGTGACAGCATCCTGTCCGCCATGCGCGAGCTGATCGAAGGCGGCGCCCAAGCCGTGATCGTGACGCACGGCAAGGACGCGGTGTGGGTTATGGAAGACAAGGGCGCCTGGGAACTGACGCCGCCTGAAGTGACGCCGATCGTCAATCCGATCGGATGCGGCGATTGCCTGGCGGCCGGCGTGGCGTGGGGTCTGGCGCGCGGCGATTCGCTGGTGGATGCAGTGCGTCTCGGCATGGCCGCCGCTGCGGACAACCTCACGCAGTTGCTGTCGGCCCGATTGTCGCTCGGGCGTGTCGAGGCGCTGATGGAGCGCATCGCCAGGCCGGTCTCCTTATAGCACGGAGTGAAAATCCAGCCCACGGATCACCAACCATTTGCACTTTGCCTCCGGGCCGTGTAAAAAGAATTCATCGCTCCGCACAATCCCGCCACCGCAACCGAGGGCTTACGGCCCACGGCTCGCCGTTCGTTCGCTTTGAGGAGACCTCCATGCCAGCCAAGTATCGCTTCGCTCTCGTGCTGCTCTTCGTTCTCGGCCTGACCGCTCAATCCGCCTGGACGCAGGATGTCAAGACCGACCCGATCGTCGAACGCATGAAGAAAGACATCACCTTCCTCGCCTCCGACGAGTGCGAAGGCCGCGGCGTCGGCACGCTCGGGCTCGACCTGGCGGCCCAGTATATTGCCGTGCAATTCTCGCGCGCCGGTCTCAAGCCCGGCGGCGTCAACGGCACCTACTTCCAGCCGTTCGCCTACGGCTCCAACGCCCGGCTTGACGGCGAAAGCACCCTGACCCTCATCGGCAAGGACGCCAAGGACCGCGTCCTCAAACAAGGCGTCGATTTCGAGGTGATGGGCAGTTCGGCGCCAGGCTCGCTGACTGCACCAGTCGTCTTCGTCGGCTACGGCGCGGCCGCGAAGGGCTATGACGATTATGCCGATGTTGACGTGAAGGGGAAGATCGTCGTCGCGCTGCGCCGTTTGCCGCGCTGGAACGAGAAGGACAGCCCATTCGCCGGCCCAGCGAGGGATCAGCAGGCCTCCCTCCAGGTGAAGCATGTCCGCGCTCAGGCCGCCAAGGCCGTCGCCGTGATCCTGGTCAATGATGCCAGCGAGGCCAAGGACGGGCTGATCCCATACAAGATGCTTCAGCCGGACGCCCCTTCCGCGCTGCCGTTCGTACACATGAAACGTTCGGCTCTCAATGACCTGTTGCAGGACAGCACCGGCAAGAGTTTGCAGGACATCGAACTGGCGATCGACAAGGACCTCAAGCCGCACAGCACGATTCTCAAAAACTGGTCGATCACCCTCAACGTAAAGGTCAAACGCCAGGAGGCCATCGTCAAGAACGTCATCGGCGTTCTCGAAGGCAGCGGCCCGCTCGCCAATGAAACCATCGTCGTCGGCGCCCACTACGATCATCTCGGCTACGGCGGTCTCGGCAGTCTCGCCGCCGACAAGGGTACGGGCAAGATCCATCACGGCGCCGACGACAACGGCTCCGGCACCACCTCGGTGATCGAGCTGGCGCGCCGCTTCGGCGCCATGAAAGAGCGCGAAGGCCGACGCATGGTCTTCATGACCTTCACCGCCGAGGAACGCGGCCTGGTCGGTTCGCGCCACTACTGCTCCAAGGAGCCTCTCTTTCCCCTCAAGGACACCGTCGCGATGTTCAATCTCGATATGGTCGGCCGCCTCAAGGACCCGCCCGCGGACGCCAAGGACAACAAGGCCAAACCCAAGCTGATCGTGATCGGCATGGATACCGGCAAGGGCTTCGAGGATTTGGTCAAGAAGCACAATACGGACTTCGAAATCGCCAAGGACACCAGCAGCGTCTTCGGCGCCAGCGATCACGCCTCTTTCTACAACCAGAAGATCCCCGTCCTGTTCCTCTTCAGCGGCTTCCATCCCGACTACCATCGGCCCACCGACACGGCCGACAAGATCAACGTCGCCGGCATGAAGCGTATTGCCGATTTCTCCGAGCGCATCCTCAGTCAATTGGCGACCGATCCGAAACGGGCCGAGTTCACCGAGAGAAAGGGCGCGCCGATCGGCGGTGGCCCAAAAGGCCCGCGCTTGATGTTCACCCCGGACTACCAGTTTCTTGGCAAAGGGGTGCGCATCGACGGCGTAACGCCCGGCGGTCCGGCGCAGGTTGCCGGCTTGAAGGAGGGCGACGTCATCATCGAGATCGCCGGCAAGTCGGTCGCCGACCTGCCCAGCTTCATGAAGGCGATGGCGTCGGAGAAGATCGGCGTTGCCTTCGAGGTCAAGGTCTTGCGCGACAGCAAGGAAATGAAGTTGAAGGTGACGCCGAAGTAGAATTGGCCCCCGCTTGGCGCCCGCAGCGACGAGTCGGATGCATCCGAGTGCGCTGAGCGGGCGTTAAACGGGGACTTGCTTACGGCAGATTCGCCGGCCGAGTGCCGAGCGTCACCTCGATCTGTCGGCGTTCGGTGCCGCGCACGACCTCGACGGGGATGACCGTGCCGGGCTCGAGATCGCTGACGAGCTGGCGCAGGCGGCGCATCGGATGCTGGCGCGGCAGCGCCTCCTTGTTGATGCGGAGGATGACGTCGCCGGGCTTGATACCCGCCTTGTCGGCGGCGCCGCCGGCGACGGTGGCCTTGACGAGCACGGCGCCGACGTCGATCTTCAGGGTGTTGGCCTGCGCTTCCGTAACTTCTTCCATGGTGACGCCGAGGAACCCGCGCGGCAGGTTGAGAAGCTCGTTGGCGACGCGCTTGGCGGTGTTGGACGGGATGGCAAAACCGATGCCCTGGTTGCCCCCCGTGTCGCTGGCGATCATGGCGTTGACGCCGACGACGCGGCCGAGCTGATCGAAGAGCGGCCCGCCGCTGTTGCCGGGGAAGATGGCGGCGTCGGTCTGGAGCAGCTCCATAAGATCATCGTCGCGAGACTTCGCCGACACGATGCGTCCCTTGGCGCTGATGATGCCGTGGGTCACGGTGTTGCGCAGGCCGAGCGGGCTCCCCATCGCCAGCACCCATTCGCCGACCTGGGCGTCCTTGTCGCTGTCTGCGAATTCGGCGACGTGCTGCGTTTCCTCCTTGATCCCGGCCGGCAGGTTGGCGGGGAGGCGAATGATGGCCAGATCGGTCTCGGCCTTGCCAAGGGTCGCGTCGATCTCGACGGCGATCGAACGTCCGCTCGGGAACGCCACGCGCAGCCGATCGGCGCCGCGAATGACATGCTCATTGGTCAAAATGACGCCCGGCTTGAAGATCAGGCCCGAACCGACGCTTTGCTGCACGTACCGCCGGCCGCTGGCGGCGTCCTCGATCAGGAACAGCTTCTTCTGAGCTGCCTTCTCCAGGTCCTTTTCGGTGGCCTCGCGATAATTGACGACGTTGACGACCACCGGCGCCACTTTGCGGGCGAGTTCGCGAAAGCCGAGCGACGTCAGGTGAACTTTCCTGTCGAGCAATTCGAGCCGGGCGTCGGCCTGCTCCGCCTCGGCTTTCAATTCGGCCAGGCGTCTGATGTAGGCCGACTCCGCCTCCGCGTGGGCGTCCACCGTGCGCCAATGCGCGAGCAGGAACGGCGTCGTGTACAGAATAAGCATGAACAGCGCCGTGAGAAACAAAATCGGCAGCACGTACCCGAACAGACTGGCGCTGACTCGCTCCCGCACGCTCCGCCTGGGCGGCACGGCGGCAACGGGCACGGCGGCGGCTGCGGGTTCCATGGTGACCGGAAGCGGAGCGGAATCGTTGGGAGTCATGATGATGGCGCCAATCGGGAACGGGAATGTATGGCTGAATTATAATTCACGAGGCGCCGGGGACCAATCGGAATCAACGACCGATTGCCAAAAGGATGGCGAAGAAAGGTGCGAGCGCCACGCTTATGGTCCGAGACGACGAATCCGTACAAACGTCAGGTCGGCTCACTCCTCCTCCAAAAACCGCAACGGGATCGCCGCCTTGAGCACTTCGCGCGGCACCGGTTTGCCGGTCAGTGTCTTTGCTTGCAATTCGAGCAGGTCGAGGATCAGGTCGAGCGGCGTGACGATGTCACAGCCGCGTCCCTGGGCCTCGCGCAGCAGCGTAGACCGCTTGGCGCCCGCCGTCAGGTCGATGACGACCATGCCCGCCTTGAGGTAGGCTGGATGGATCCCGTTTCGGCCAAGCTTTTCGTCGATCTCTTCGTCGCAGACGATCAGGACATCGTGGAGGGTGACGTACATGGCTTCGAAGGGGATGTAGCGGCAACCGACGGCGGCGGCGACAGCGGGGCCGCCCCTCTTGTCGTTGGTGGCGACGATGGCGTTGCCCCCGAGCCGCTGCACCTCGGCGGCGATGATCCGCGACGCGCCGGTGAGCCCGGCAAGCAGAACGAAACGATCCTTGAGCGGGTTGTCGCCGGGGTTGCGTTTCTTGAGGGCGTTCTTCAGGACGTTGAGCCAGGCCTGGCCGGACGTGTGCATGCCGTGCCAGGCGTTGTTCTTCTGGATCAGTACATCGACGGCTTGCGTTTCCTTGGCCAATCCGTGCAGGTCCGGCCCGATCTCGACGATCGACGCCTGATGCTCGGCATCGATGACGGCGCCGCCAAGCTTGACGGCTTCCATGATCTTCTTGAAGGTCTTCATGTTGCCGATGCCCATCGGCAAGCAGCGGAAGGCGAGATTGCAATGGGCGAAGGCGGCGTTGAGGGCGGCGGCGGTGATCTGCTCGCGTTCGCCGAAGCCGGTGACGCCGATGAGCCGGGTGGTCTTCTGGATGTCTTGCAGCCGATAGATGTCGCGAAAGTCCTCGACGGTCGCCTGGCCGGGATAAGCTTCGAGGCCGCGCTCGAGGGCGGCATAGATCCACGGCGCGCCGAGCTTGCAGCTCAAGATCGCCAGCATCAGACCCGGCTTGCCCAGGCCGACGACCACCGTCGGCACCACCGACTTGGCGAGGATTTGCACGAGCGGCCACGCTTCCTCCGGCGTGCGCGCCAGCGTCACCAGCTTGATGACGTCGGGGCGCTTGGTCTTCATTTCCTCATAAGTAATATCGATGTCGAGCGGCGTTTCGCGCAGGTTGGTGTAGGAGATGACGCGCTTGCTCGGCGGAAAGGGGCGAATGTCGTCGGCGGCGTCCAGCTCGATTTCGACGTAGTCGGCCTTGCTAATGATGCACTGGCGCAGGAGGGCGAGGCGCTCCTTCTCGGTGTCCTCGAAGAAACCGCCGTCGTCGGGTCGCCGGCAGGCCATGATGACCGGCTTGGGCCTGGCCGCGATCATCTCGCCGATATCGGGCGATTTGCCGAAGCGATCGAGCCGAACTTCGAGCACGTCGCCGAAGGGCTTGGCGTTGACCATGTCGGCCAGAGCCAGGCGGCGCGATTCTTGATTGATGGAGATGCAGATCATGGAAGAACCCATGATCCACGAAGCACACGAAGGAACACGAAAAAAAGAGGAGGAAGTTGGCTCATGGATCCGCTTTTCTTCCTTCTCTTCTTTGCGTGTTCCTTCATGTCCTGCGTGGATGAATTCCGCTTAATGGGCCGATACGGGCTCGCTCAAGGGGGGCCATTCGTTGTCGAGTCCTTCTTCCTCGATGGCCTTGAGCTGATCCTCGCTGATGGCGAAATGCTCGGTGGTCATTTCATAGGACTTGCGCACGTTCGCCACGGCATCTTGCGTGGCGACCAGATGTGAGAAAATCTCTTTCTTTTCCTCGGTGGATAGACGACGACCAATCGACATGAAGGCACCTCTCGAAATAATTTCGCCGGCGAGGATTGGGGATCCTTCCACCAACGAGGGAAAAATCGACTCAGGACAAATCGCCCGCCGCTTCCTGGACGGCCGGCATCAGATCGTTCAACTCTTCAATCCGCATCATCCGAATATCACGCACCGATGAAGCGAACCACGGCAGCGATCTGGAAAGATCCAACGCCGCCAGCACGCACGTCACCGCCGTCACCGCTTCGTTGCCGAAGTAGACGCTGCCCTGCTGCCAGGCGAACCCGTGCTGCGCCAAGACCTTGCGGATCTCGAGGTAGGCGTTGTTGTACGGATCGCCATAGTTGGTCCGAAGCTGCTCGATGTCCATGTCGAAGGAAATGGCGTACACCGTGCCCGCCTTTCGGAACGATTTCGGCATTCCCTGGCGAACCAACGGCTCCGCCGATGTCGCGAGACCAACGGCCATCGGGCAACCTCCGATCAGGGCAAGACAGGTGCGCTTCATGCAACTAATTTGATTATACAGGACAAGCACAAATCCTTCCGAAAAATCCTGGATTTTTCCGATCTCCAGGCACTATGCTGATAACGTCCGTTGGAACAATCGTGGATTTTCTATGAGCCGCGAACATCAGGGACCGGAGGAGGCGGCCCGTTGCTCTCGCTCCCTGACGGTCGCGGCTCGTAATCCAACTCGGGATGTCATTTTTCGAAAGGAATGTACATGCGGTTTTCACCAAAAATGTGGATGCTGGCGGTCGTGACGGCGTTGCTGTTGGCCGGCGGCACGCTGCACGCTCAAGGCGGCAAGGAAATTCCCTACGACCTGCCGGCCCGCAAAGCCCTGATCGTCGAGAAAATCGATGCCGAGATCAACAGCCTCGATGCCCTCTATAAGCACCTGCACACGAACCCGGAACTCTCCTACGAAGAGGAAAAAACCGCCGCCCGCCTGGCCAAGGAACTCAAGACGCTCGGCTTCGAGGTCACCGAGAAAGTCGGCGGCCACGGCGTCGTCGGCGTCCTCAAGAACGGCGACGGGCCCACCGTCCTCATCCGCACCGATATGGACGCGCTGCCTATCATCGAGAAGACCGGCCTCGCCTACGCCAGTAAGATGCGCACCCGCGACAAGGAGGGCAACGACGTCGGCGTCATGCACGCCTGCGGTCACGACATGCACATGACCTGCTGGGTCGGCACCGCACGCGTCCTCGCCTCCATGAATAAGCAATGGCGCGGCACGCTCGTCTTCATCGGCCAGCCTGCCGAGGAGGTCGGCGCCGGCGCCCGCAAGATGCTCGAGGACGGCCTGTTCAAACGCTTCCCGCGCCCCGACTTCTGCCTCGGCCTCCACTGCGACTCGCGCATCCCGCACGGCACCGTCGGCTACACCGAAGGCCTGTCGCTCGTGAACGTCGATAGCGTGGACATTCTCGTCAAGGGCAAAGGCGGCCACGGCTCGGCGCCGCACACCACCATCGACCCGATCGTCATTGCCGCCCGCATCGTTCTCGACTTGCAGACGCTGGTGAGCCGGGAGAACAACCCGCTCGATCCGGCGGTCGTGACGGTCGGCTCGATCCACGGCGGCACGAAGCACAACATCATCCCGGCCGAGGTGAAGATGCAGCTCACGGTGCGCTCGACCAAGGACGACGTGCGTGCGCGGTTGCTGGAAGGTATCGCACGGATCGCCAAGGCGGCGGCGCTGGCGGCCAAGGCGCCGGAGCCTGTCGTCACGATCGATGCCGACAACTTCACGCCAGCGCTCTACAACAACGCCGACCTGGCGAAGAGGGCGAGCAACGTCTTTCGTAAGACGCTCGGGGCCGACAACGTCATCAGGCAGGAGCCGTTGATGGGCGGCGAGGATTTTTCGCGCTATGCGCGCGAGGGGATTCCGAGCTTCTTCTTTTTCCTGGGGACGCTGCCGCCGGCGCGCGTGGAGGCGATGATGAAAGGCAAGGCGCCGCCGATCTCGTTGCACTCAGACCTGTACTATCCAGTGCCGGAGCCGTCGCTGCGCACCGGCGTGTTGAGCATGAGCATGGCGGCGCTGCATTTGTTGAAGGAAGCGAAGTGAGGCTCCGGTGGTGAACTGAGGCCGAAGCGCTAACGAGGGAGGGCGTTTCTCGCTCGCGCTTCGGCCTCAGAGGCACTGGTTGCCAGCGCAAACTCGAGAGTCAATTCCCCTTCTCCAAAATCCGCCGCAGTTGATGATCTCCGGCGAATGGTAAACAGGAGGGCATGGATCTCACATCCTTCTCATCGACACCGCCACACTGCCCGCTCCGCGATGCCCAGCTTCAGCATCGCCGGCCGAATCGCTTCGATGTAGCGGACTGCGTCATTCGGATAGCCGGCTGTCGGCGTCAAGCCCGGCACGTGCGTTTGCCAGAAGCGGTTGAACTCGCGCATCAGCAACTCGCGCACATATTTGCTGATCATCGACGCCAGCGCGACGGTGAAGTGCGCCACGTCGGCTCTCGGCATGAAGGTGACGCGCACTTCACGATCCATCCCCTCGACGCGATAGACGCTGCGCTCGCGGCCTTCATGCTCGGCGTAAACAAACCCGTCGGCGAAAGCATGTTGGAGCAGCGCGCTGTACGCATTGCGGCCGCCGTGCTTATCGACGACGATTCGCATCGGCTCCGCGCTCGTTTCCTGCAGGCAGCGCTGCATGAGCTGGGTGAGCGCAACGCTCAGGACGGCGGCCTTGCTGTCCCAGCGGTCTACAAGATCGTTGAAGCGCGGCGCCGGCACGATTGCGCTTTGGCAGAAGCCCCAGGTTACGCCGGCTTGCTTGCTTGCCGAGCGCCAGCTTTCGATACATGGCGTGAGATCGGCCGCGGGAACCTCGGTCGGCAACGCGGTGTCGCCGACGAACCAGCGTTCCTGGCGCAGCGCCGGGACTTCCTCGGCCGCAAGTCGTTGCAGCAGCTCGTCAAACCGCGCCGCCTGGTCGAAAAACCCGCCGGCACAGGCGCTGAGCGCCGTTTTCTCCAGCTCGCCCCAGCCGCGGGTCGGCGCGTAGACCTGCTTCGAGTCGGCGACGATGAGCCGATCGTCGACGCGATCATCGGCGCGGCGCACGCAGGTCTCGAGCGTTTCCCACAGACAACGGTCGTCCGGCGTTCGGCAAGCGACCAGAGTCATCACGAACGGGCCGAGGTTAGGGCCGTAGCCCGCTTCGTCGATGCCGATATGCCAGGGCATGTTCTTGTCTCCGTACAATATCCTTCGCCTCCGGTCGCTCACGCTCCCGGCTCGTCAAGATCGTTGTACGAAAGGGCGGCGCCATGCTCAAAGACAACCTCTTCAAGAAGATCCTCGACAAGCAGATTCCCGCCAAGATCGCCTACGAGGACGACCTGTGCCTGGCGTTTCACGACATCAATCCGCAAGCGCCGACGCACGTGCTGATCATTCCGCGCAAGGTGATCCCGACGCACGCCGATCTGACCGATGCGGACCGCGAGCTGCTCGGGCATCTGCACCTCGTCGCGGTCAAACTCGCCAACCAGCTCAAGATCGACGACGGCTATCGCATCGTCATCAACTGCCAGGACCGCGGCGGCCAGACGGTGCCGCACTTGCACATGCACCTGCTGGGCGGGCGCGATTTCCATTGGCCGCCGGGTTGAATGATTCGCCGCTTGCGGCTTAGCGCTCGCGCGGCGCCGCGCGAGCGCTAAGCCGCAAGCGGCAGAAGGGGACACGTTCATGTCCGTTTCAATCGGCGAACCGGTCGGCGACTTCACCTTCCTGAAACCGGACGGCACGCCGATCGAGCTGCGTGCCTTCCTCGGCAAGCCGCTTCTGCTCATCTTCCTGCGGCATCTGGCCTGAATCGGCTGTCGGGCACACCTCGGCGAGGTGCAGAAGATTTACGGCGACATCCAGGCGCTTGGCGGCGAAGTGCTGGTTGTCAGTTTTGCGCTCCCGAGGCTCATCAGCGCGTTTCTTGCCGAAATGCCGCTGACGTTCCCGGTCGTCTGCGACCCCGAACGCAATGCGTACCAGGCGTTCGCGCTCGGCGCCACCAATCTGCGTGGTTTTCTGCGGCTCGGCGTCGTCTGGCATTACTTGAAGCTGGTCTGCCGCGGCTGGATTCCGAAAAAACCGGCCGAAAAGACCGACATCTGGCAGCTCGGCGGCGATTTCGTGATTGACGCCGCGGGGGTTTTGCGCTACGCCCATCCGAGCAAGGACGCGGCGGATCGGCCGGGCAATCACGAGTTGCTTACGGCGCTGGGCGGGCGCTAAACGGGGAGGCGTCAATCCGGCAACGGCTGGCCCTTCGTCTCCGGTACGAACCAGATCACAATCAGTCCGACTACGTAAATGAACGACAGGGCCGCGCACGCCTGCGGCAACCCGCCGAACGCGCCTTGCAGGGTGCTCAGCTGCAAGACGCCGATCGCAGCGAGAATGCGCCCGAAGTTGAAGCCGAAGCCTTGTCCGGTGGCGCGGATCGCCGTCGGGAACAGTTCCGGCAAATAGAGCGGCAGCCAGCCGTAGAACGACGCGCTGACTGCGCCTCCAAGCCAGGCCAGGACCAGAAACTTCGCGTCGAATACGGTGCACGTCTGGAAGAGAAGCTGGATCGAGATGAGCGAGCCGACGCACAGAATAAAGTAGGTGATGCGGCGTCCAAGCCAGCCGCCGAGCAAGGCGGCGATGATGGTGCCGACGATGGCGCCGAAAGCGGTGGCAATCTGCGTCCATTCCTTGGCAGCCGGCGGCGGCGTCTTCAGCTCCTCGGCACTGTAGGCCTTGCGCTCCGCTTGCACCAGGTCGCCCGACCACTTCGGCGCATGCTGGATGGTTCCCCAGGTGCCGAGCAGCGCGACCCCGCTGATGACCGCGGCCAGCAACATACGGCCGATCGTCGGCTTCCAGTCGGCGGCGATCACGCTGGTCCCGGCGGCGCGTTGCAGGTAGCGCACGACGGGATAGGTGTAGCCCAGGGTGACGACGATCAAGCCGATGACGGTCCCCGCGACGCAAATGGTCCAGTGATATTTTTGTGCCCAGAGGAAGATGACGCCGCAGATCGCCACGGCGCCGATGAGGACGCTGACGAGATCGCGTGTCGCCCAGTGTGACGTCGCCCCCTTGGCGCGTTCCCGTTCCCATTTTTCCGACTCGGGCACAAACCAGCGAATGAAGAAAGTGAGCAAGGCGGGAACGGCGCCGAGCATCATGAGGAAGCGCCAGGCTTCGTTCTTGGTGAGATGGTCGGCCCATGCTTCGGACAGTCCGATGGTCAGCAAGCCCGCACGCAGAGCGTCGATTTGCTGAAACACCCAATACCCGACGGCGGCGATGACGAGATAGCCGACGTTGGCCGCGGCGCCGATCAGTCCCGCCAGGAAGGCGCGCGAGCGGTCGGGCCAGATTTCGTTGATGAGAGCGACGCCGAGCGACCATTCGCCCCCCATGCCGAGCGCAGCGACAAAACGCAAGGCGCCGATCTGCCAGGCCTCCTTGGCGAATCCGCACAGTCCGCTGACGATGGCGTAAGTGAGCACGCTGAGCATCATCGAGCGCACCCGGCCAATGCGATCGCCCAACCAGCCGAACAGGACGCCGCCGGTCGCCGCTCCAATGAGGAAGAGGCTAGTGATGATGCCGATCCAGAGCGTCTGGTCGTTGGGAACGAGTTCGTCGAGGGCCGGCTTTTGCACGAGCGGGAACAGCCCCATTTCGAGGCCGTCGAAGAGCCAGCCGAGGAGGGCGGCGGTGAGCGCCATCCACTTGCCGAAGTTTGTCGTGCGTGGTTCGGAGTCGGTCATGGTAAGAACAGCATAAGCAACCCTGCGCGAAGGTCAATCAATACTGCTCCCCGTTAAGCGCCCGCGCGGCGCAAGCGGCGACCGGACGATCCATCCGGCACGCCATAAACCAACACCATGAGCGACCAGCACGTCATCCTCATCGGCGCCAGCGCCCGCGCCGCCGCGACCTCGGCACGGCGGGCCGGCTGGAAGCCGTGGTGCGCCGATCTGTACGCCGACGCCGACCTCCAGCGCGTCGCGACCGTGCGTAAGGTTTCGCTCGAAGCTTATCCCCAGGCGCTTTTCGACGCGCTTGCCGACGCGCCGCGCGCTGCGGTGATGTACACGGGCGCGCTCGAAAATCGGCCCGATCTGATCGCGACGCTCGATCGGCCGCTATGGGGCAACCCTCCCGAGGTGCTGCGCGCGATCCGGTCGCCGGAGCGCTGGACGCAGTACCTGCGCGCCAATCACGTCCCGTGCCCGCTCGTCGCGGACCAAGCGCGGGCCGAAGGACATTGGGTCCTGAAGCCGCGCAAGAGCGCCGGCGGGCTCGGCATCCGCGCCTACGCAGGTCAAGCCTTCAACCCGCGCACCCATTTCCTGCAAGAACGCATCGACGGCGCCCCGTGCTCGGCCATCTTCCTCGGCGCGCAATTGATCGGCGTCACGCGACAGCTCGTCGGCGAGCCGTGGTTGAACGCGACCGGCTATCAATACTGCGGCAACATCGGCCCATTGCCGATCGCTCCGGACGTTGCTGCCCGCTGGCAGCAGCTCGGCGCGGTGCTGGCAGAGTTTCCGCTGCGCGGCCTGTTCGGTGTGGACGCGATCGAACGAGACGGCGTCCCCTGCCCCGTCGAGATCAACCCGCGCTACACCGCGTCGATGGAGCTGCTGGAGCGCAGCCTCGGCCAGGCGTTCCTGCCGGCCCATCGCGCCGCTTTCGAGCAGACGCTGGCGCGGCCCTCGTTCCCAAGCTCTGCTTGGGAACGAGAGCCGCGGCCAACGATCTGGGGCAAGGCGATCCTGTACGCCCGGCAAGCGCTCGTCTTTCCCGCGACCGGACCGTGGCTGGCCGCGTTGGAGGAAGACGTCGATCTCGACCGGGTCGAATTTGCCGACATCCCTCATGTGGGCGAGGTGATTGGACCGGGTCAGCCTGTGCTGACGCTGTTCGCGTCGTCGGCGACCGTATCGGAATGTGAAATGAAATTGCGGGAAAAGGCGGAGGCTATCGACCGGCGCTTGTGGGGGTGATACAACCATTGCATGTCCCCGTTTAGCGTCCGCATGGCGCCACGTGTGCGCTGAGCCGCAAGCGGCAAACTCGGAGGAAACCCGGTGCCCCCCACCCTTACGTTGAATGAACGCGCCTCGCGCCTGGCCGACTACATCGCCTCGAACGCCAACGCCTTACGCGTCGAGGCGCACACCACGCCCGCCGGCGGCAAGCTGATCGACTGCGGCATCAAGGCGCCCGGCGGGTTGCAAGCCGGCCTGGCGCTGGCGCGCGTTTGCCTGGCCGGACAGGCGGAGGTCGCGCTGGTTCCGGGCGACGTGGCCGGCGTCGCCTGCCCCAGCGTCGTCGTCACCACCGATCACCCGGTGCTCGCGTGCATGGCGTCGCAGTACGCCGGCTGGCAGATCGCCGTCGGCAAATTCTTCGCCATGGGTTCCGGCCCGATGCGCGCCGCTTATGGCAATGAAGAAATCTTCGCGCACATCCCCGGCAAGGAGCAGGCCCCGGTCGCGGTCGGCGTGCTCGAAACGCGCAAGCTGCCCGATGACGCCGTCTTTGCCCATCTGGGCCAGGCGCTGAACCTGCCGGCGAACAAGATCACGCTGCTGACCGCCCCGGCCGCCAGTCAAGCGGGCAACTTGCAAGTCGCCGCAAGATCGCTGGAGACCGCACTGCACAAGCTGCACGAGCTGAAATTCGATCTGAACCAGGTCGTCTCCGGCTTCGGCTCGGCGCCGTTGCCGCCGGTCGCCAAGGATGAACTGAACGCGATCGGCCGAACCAACGACGCGATCCTGTACGGCGGCCGCGTGACGATCTGGGTGCACACGGAAGACGATCAGCTCGCCCAGATCGGCCCGCAAGTGCCGGCGAGCGCGTCGCCGGACTACGGCTCCCCGTTCGCATCGATCTTCGAGCGTTACGATCACGACTTCTACAAGATCGACCCGATGCTGTTCAGCCCGGCGGAGATCGTCCTGTGCAATCTCGCGACGGGACGCAGCTTCGCGTTCGGGCGGATCCGCGCGGATGTGCTGTATCAGTCGTTTTTTGGATAAGGGGTGAATTCGTTTAGCGCCCGCGCGGCGCCATGCGGGCGCTAAACGAAGACCAGCATGAAGATCGCACTTCTTTCGAGCGGCAGCGGCTGGCACGTGCGCGACCTGCAGCGAGCGGCAACGCTGCTGGGCCACGTCGCCGAGCCGGTCGATTTCCGCCGGGTCACCGCATCACTGCCGAATCTCACGTCGCTGTCCGAATATGATGCCGTGATTGTGCGCACGATGCCGCCGGGGTCGCTGGAGCAGGTGGTGTTTCGCATGGACGTGCTTCACCAGCTTGAGGCGGCGGGGAAGCGGGTGCTGAATCCACCGCGGGCGCTGGAGGTGTGCGTCGATAAGTATCTCGCCAGTGCCCGGCTCGATGCCGCGGGGCTGCCGACGCCGCCGACGATCGTATGTCAGGATGCCGAGTCGGCGGTGGCGGCGTTTCATCAGCTTGGCGGCGATGTGGTGGTGAAGCCGTTGTTCGGGTCCGAAGGCAAGGGGATGGTGCGCGTCAGCGACATCGAGATGGCATGGCGCACCTTCCGGACGCTGGAACGATTGCAGACGGTGCTGTACGTGCAGCAATTCATTCACCATCCCGGCTGGGACCTGCGCGTGTTCGTGATCGCCGGCAGGGTGTTGACGGCAATGCGCCGCTATGCCAGGGACGACTGGCGCACCAACGTCGCCCAAGGCGGCCGGGCCGAGCCGATCGCGCTGACGGCGGCGGCGGAGGGCCTGGCGCTCGCGGCAGCGCAGGCAGTCGGCACATCGGTCGCGGGGATCGATCTGTTGCCTCGCCCCGGAGGCGGATACTACGTGCTCGAAGTCAACGCGGTCCCCGGCTGGCGCGCCCTGGCGCCGACCACGGGCATCGACGTGGCCTGCGAGATTCTGCGTTTTCTGGCTCGGGCGACCTGAAAAAAAACGCTTGGCGGCCAGGCGGTTTTCGGGTAACCTTTAGGTTCATCGAATTCATCGAAGGACGCCGACCATGTCGATCACAACAACTTGCCCTGGATGCCAGTCGCTGTTTCGCTTGCCGGACGATCTGGCTGGCGCGCAGGTGCGTTGCCAGAAGTGCGAGAAGTTGTTCGTGGTGCCTGGGCCGCTCGCGGCGATGGCCGAGCCGATGGTCGCCGCGTCGACTGCGCAGCCGGAAGCGCCGGCACCGAGCGCGCCAGTAGAAGAGCCTGTTGAAGCCACGCAGGCGCCGGCAGCGCCAAAGGAAGAGGTGGTGCTGGCGACGCTGGCGGCGCCGAAGCCGCCGCCGTTGCCGAGGCAACCGCCGCCCGCCGAACGGCCGCCCAGTGTTGTTGCCGCGCTTGCTCTGGTGCTGCTTTTTATGATCGGTCTATTCAGCATCGGTGGGTTTGCCACATTCTGGGTCGCCGTGCATCTGGCCGCGCCGATCCGTGTCACCGGCGCGACGCCGCTCGATCGCGTCCATGACCAGCACCCTGGCATCCCGTTCGAAAAGAAGAAAATCGACCCCGTCATCTGGGATATAGACAAGGGCTGGGAAAAGAAAAGGGATTTCGAGAAAATCAAGATCGACTGGGACAAGAAGGTCGACTTCTTCCCCCCGCCGCCGAAGCTTCTGCCGGTGACGCCGCGCCCGCTGGAATTCGGCGCCTTCGATAACCGGGCGTTCGACAACCATCGGACGGAGGAGGCCTTCGGCATCGATCACGGCAAGTGGAACCAGAACGGACCCTATCGGCTCTATCGCATCGCACTAAAGGAAGGGACGACCTATCACTTCCACGTCGCCGGCCAGGACCTGGCGCCGCGCCTACGCATCGTTGACGGCGCCGACGTCGTCGCGGACCGCTGGGGCGTGGAGCCGCACGACCGTGTCATGATCGCTTTTCAGCCCAAGCGCACTGGCGACTACCTGCTGTGGGTCACGACGCAGGAGCGCATCGCCGGCGGGTTCACGCTGATTGCCGTGCCGGAGATCAAGACGAATCCGCTCGAGGCCGACCTGACGCTTCAGGCAAGCTATAGCCACGACGGCATCCTGCGCGTCGAGGACCCGCTCGACCCTAACGCCAACAACTTCGGCCCGTACCGCGATTATCAGGTGACGCTCGACGGGGGCCGCGAGTATCTCATCAGCGTCAGCAACGCGACCTTTCCGCCGGTGCTGCGCATCGACGACCGCAACCCCTTGATCCAGCAACCTCCCAACCAATTCGTGCGCCAGGTCCAGCAAAGCTTTCGGCCCGATCAGAAAGGCAAACACCGTGTCCGCGTCAGCAGCGAGCAGTTCGGCATCGGCAACTACACCCTGAAGATCGTACCGAAGCCGATGGCCGTCCAGCGCATCCTCGCCGGCCTCGATGACGCGGGGACCTTTACGGACAAACGAGAATTCAGCCCGAGCGATCCGAAGCAGGTGCTCGGATCGTACAAGGAATACCTGGTCACTCTGGAAGAAGGCAAGAAGTACCGCATCGAATTGTCGCTCGGCAGTTCGGAAACCACGCTGCAACTCCTCGATCCCGATGACAAGACGATCGCCAGCGTGCAGACGCGCAAGGACGCGACCTTGTCCCATACGGCAACCCGCACCGGCACGTATCGCGTTCAAGCCATCGGGTTCCTGCCGAAGGAACGCGCGGCGTACACGCTGCGCATCTCAACCCTGCCGTGACGCGCTCTTTGCACCGCGCTGTGCCGAACCTATCTTAACCTCAGTTACTCTACTCCACTGAGGTGCCGCGCCGATGCCGTTCGCGAAAGTCGAAACCACCGTCGATTTCCCTGCTGTGGAACGCTCGATCCTGCAACTCTGGGACGACCTCCAGGCGTTCGAGACGCTCCGCGCCAAGAATCGCGGCCAGCCGAAGTGGTCGTTCCTCGATGGCCCCATCACCGCCAATAATCCGATGGGCGTCCATCACGCCTGGGGCCGCACCTACAAGGACGCCTATCATCGCTACTTCGCGATGACCGGCCACGAGCTGCGCTACCAGAACGGCTTCGACTGCCAGGGGCTGTGGGTCGAGGTCGAAGTCGAGAAGCAATTGAACCTCAAGTCAAAGCGCGACATCGAAGACCTCGTGAGCGGCGACAAGTTCAAGAGCATCGACTTCTTCGTGCAAGAGTGCAAGAAGCGCGTCAACACCTTCGCGCGCCGGCAAACCGAGCAATCGATCCGCCTGGGCCAATGGATGGACTGGGACCGCACCGACGCCGACTGGGCCAAGCCGCCGGGCCAGCGCAAGTCGTTCTTCACGATGGCGGACGAGAACAACTACACGATCTGGTCGTTCTTGAAGAAGTGCCATGGCCGGAAGCTGATCTACAAGTCGTACGATGCCATGCCCTGGTGCGGCCGCTGCGGCACCGGCATCAGCCAGCAGGAGATGAACGAGGGGTATCAACTGGTCGCGCATCGCTCGGTGTTCGTGAAGTTTCCATTGCGACGAGCCGGAAGCGTAAGCGACGGATCCGGCCAACCCGTCGCTAACGCTTCCGGCTCGTCAGAAAACCTGCTCATCTGGACCACCACCCCCTGGACCCTCTCCAGCAACGTCGGCGCCGCCGTCAATCCGACGCTCACGTATCTCAAGGTCAAGCACAAGGACGAAATCTACTACGTCGCCAAGGGAGCGTTCACGGCTCACCGCCTCGAAGAGCAGTTCAAACGCAAGGAATGGCTCGAAGGCGTTCCGAAATTGAAGACCCTTGAACAAATCTTCAAGGAAAAAGGGGGCTACGAGATCGTCGGCGAACTCCCCGGCAAGGACATGGTCGCCTGGCAGTACGACGGCCCGTTCGATGAACTCCACGCCCAGCAGCACTTGTCCGGCTATCCGCTCGAAATCGCCGCCGTCGTCGAACGCCTCAAGTGGGGCCCCACGAAATCCGCGTGCGATGTCCATCGCGTCGTCGCCTGGGATGTCGTCGGCGAAACCGAAGGCACCGGCATCGTCCACATCGCCCCCGGTTGCGGCAAGGAAGACTTCGTGCTCGGCAAGGAGCAGGGCCTCGTTCCCATCGCCCCGCTCGACGAATCCGGCGTCTTCCTCGACGGTTTCGGCGATCTCACCGGCAAGTCGGCCAACAACCCGGCGACCACCGACTGGATCCTCGATAACCTTACCAAGAAGAACCGCCTGCTCGCCGTCGAGAAATATCCACACAGCTACCCGCACTGCTGGCGCTGCAAGACGGAACTCCTGTTCCGTCTTGTTGACGAGTGGTTCATCGACATGAAATGGCGGCAGGAGATCATGAAGGTCGTCGAGGACGTCACCTTCCTCCCCGAATCGATCAATGGCAAAGCCCGCGAACTCGATTGGCTCAAGAACATGGGCGACTGGATGATCTCCAAGAAACGCTACTGGGGCCTCGCCTTGCCGATCTGGGTCGATGAAGTGAGCGGCGACTTCGAAGTCATCGGCTCCTATCAGGAATTGAAGGAGCGCGCCGTCGCAGGCTGGCAGGAGTTCGAGGGCAACTCGCCGCATCGGCCCTGGATCGACCTGATCAAGATCAAGAACCCGAAGACCGGCAACCTGATGGCGCGCATCCCCGACGTCGGCAACCCGTGGCTCGACGCCGGCATTGTCCCCTACTCGACGATGAAGTACAACGCCGACCGCGACTACTGGAGCCAATGGTTCCCCGCCGACTTCATCACCGAGTGCTTCCCCGGCCAGTTCCGCAATTGGTTCTACGCCATCCTGGCGATGAGCACCATGATGGAACAGAAAGGGCCGTTCAAGGTCCTGCTCGGCCACGGCCTGGTGCGCGACGAGCACGGCGAGGAGATGCACAAAACCAAAGGCAACGCCATTCCTTTCGAGGGCGCCGCCAACGACGGCTACGACATCAAGGACACCGATAAAAAGTTCCACCACTTCCCGCCCATGGGCGCCGACTTGATGCGCTGGATGTATTGCCGGCAGAACCCGGTCTCGAACATCAACTTCGGCCCACACCTCGCCGAGGAGGTCCGCAGCAAGTTCATCATGAAAATGTGGAACATCTATGCATTTTTCTGCAACTATGCCCGGCTCGACGACTTCGACCCGAGCGCGCCGCAAGTGCCGGTGCAGGATCGGCCCGACATCGACCGCTGGATTCTGTCCGACTCGCAATTGCTGATCCAGGCCGCACACGACGCGTTCAAGTCGTACAACGTGATGGCGTTCTGCTTGAAGGCGGAGGAATTCGTCGATGACAAGCTGTCGAATTGGTACGTCCGCCGCAATCGCCGCCGCTTCTGGAAGAGCGAGAAGGGGGCCGACAAGCTGGCCGCCTATCAGACACTCTATACGGTGCTGACGACGCTGGTGAAGCTGTGCGCCCCGGTGATCCCGTTCATGACGGAGAAGATGCATCAGAATCTCTACGAGCCGGAAGCGTTAGCGACGGTGCATAGCGTCCACCTGTGCGATTACCCGACGGTTGACGACAAGCTGATCGACCATGACCTTACCGACGAGATGGACGCTCTGTTGCGGCTCGTGTCGCTGGGCGGGTCGGCGCGCAATGCCGTCAAAGTCAAGGTCCGCCAGCCGCTCGCCGAGATCAAGATTCAGCCGGAAAACGATGCCGAGAAGAATGCGGTCGAACGTTTCGCCGACCAGTTCCGTGATGAGCTGAACATCAAGAAAGTGACACTGCACGATCCGGCCAACGAACCGCTCTTGACATTCACCTTTAAGCCCAATCCGAAGTCTGTCGGGCCAAAGTTTGGCGCCCGCCTTCAGCAAGTCCAGCAGGCCCTGGCACGGGAGCTTGCCGATCCTTATTCAGGCGAGCAGACGGCAATGGAGCAACTTGGGGGAGGTACCGGTACGCTCAACTTCCGTTTGGACGATGGGACCAACGTGAGTCTGGAGGCGGCAGACCTTTGGGTCACGCCCAAGGTCGACCAAGGCTGGGGCGGCATCGCCGATCGCGGCACGCAGATTCTGCTCGATGGCCGCATCACGCTGGAGCTGGAGCTGGAAGGGCTGGCCCGCGAAGTCATCCGCAATGTGCAGAGCGCGCGCCGTGAGGCTGGTCTGGAGATGGATGACCGCATCATTCTCGTCTTGCAAACCGACGATGCCAAGCTGACCGACGCGATCCGCACGCATCGCGATTACATCGCCAGCGAGACGCTGGTTGTCAACTGGGCAACTGACGCGCTTGGCGGCGTGGCACATCGCGTCGAAGTGAAGATCGAAGGGATGAAGCTCGCAATCGAGTTGAAGAAGCAGGCGTAAGGACGAAAGCAATCCCTCAACACGGGTCCATGCGATGAACCTGAAGGATGAATTCACCGCGTTAATCGCCGGCCTTCAGGCTGCCAAGATCGACTTCGCCGTATGTGGCGGATGGGCGATGGCTCTGCACGGATTTCCACGGCTCACGAAGGACATTGATTTCCTCGTGCGGCCCAACGATCTGCCGACTATACTTGATGTGGTCAAGCATTGCGGTTACGATGAAGAAATTGAATCGCTTTCGATTGGCCCGCCCGATAACCCAACCTGTGAAATTCGCCGGATCAACAAGTTTCAAGGCGAAGATCATGTCATGGTGGATTTTGTGTTGGTAAATCCCAACCTGGAGGATGTATGGGCTGGTGGAACGTTCTACGCCTGGCAAGGCCTGACCGTGCCGGTGGTGTCGGCCGCGGGGCTGGCGAAGATGAAACGGCTCGCCGGACGGCCGCAAGACTTGGTTGATATCGAGACCCTTGGATTCAAACCCGATGACAGCGCCATTCAGCCCTGACAAACCGCCGCTGGAATCGGCACAGCGCTCGATCGAAGTCGATATGTCCCCGGCAGCAATCGAACGCCGGATGCGTGAAATGTTCGCGCTTTGGGAGGTCTGGCGGTTCCTGAAAAAATTCCGTCCGGTGGAACAGACCGAGGACGCTTCTGCGAAGCAACGCTAATTGGGCTTGCCGTTCTCCGAAATCACCACATCCGCCTCCTGGATATGCCGTACTAAATGCCGCGGCATCGAGCCGAACATCTTGATGCGGTTGTCGTGAAACTCCTGGCGCTCGATGTCGGCGTGCTGGGCGAGATAGGCGAGCACGCGTCCATTGCCGGCGTCCACGTCGATGGTGACGTGGACGAAGTCGGCACTGAGCATCTCGATGACGGCGTCGCGCAGCTCGTCCAGTCCCGCGCCGGTGTATGCGCTGACGGCGACCGCGCGCGGATGATGCGCCTGCAAGACCTGCAAGTACGACAGGTCCTTGAGCTGATCGATCTTGTTCAAGACCAGCAGCGTCGGCCGCGAATCGCACTCCAGCTCCTCGAGCACTTTCTTGACGGCCTTGATGTGCTCCTCGGCATGGACGCTGCTGGCATCGACGACGTGCAGCAGGAGCCGTGCTTGCCGGGCTTCTTCGAGGGTGGCCTTGAACGACGCGACGAGATGGTGAGGCAGATCGCGGATGAAGCCGACGGTGTCGCTGAGCAAGACGCGGCCCCAGTCGGACAGGCGCCACTGACGGGTGCGCGTGTCGAGCGTGGAGAAGAGCTTGTCCTCGACGTAGACGCCGGCGCCGGTGAGCTTGTTCATGAGGGTGCTCTTACCGGCGTTGGTGTAGCCGACGAGCGAGACGGTGTGCTCCTCGAATCGGCTGGACACCTCGCGCTGCTTGCGGGTCTGGACGTGGCCGAGGCGTTGCTTCAAGTCGCGGATCTTGAGGCCGACGAGCCGGCGGTCTTCTTCGAGCTGGGTTTCGCCGGGACCTCGTAAGCCGATGCCCCCCTTGTAGCGCGATAAGTGGGTCCACATGCGTTTCAAGCGGGGCAGGGCGTATTCGAGCTGGGCCAGTTCCACTTGCAGCTTCGATTCGATGGTGCGAGCCCGCGTGGCGAAGATGTCGAGGATCAATTCGCTGCGGTCGATGACCTTGGCGTTGGTCGCTTTTTCGAGATTGCGCACTTGGGCCGGCGACAGATCGTTGTCGAAGATCACGACCTCGGCGTCCTTCGCTTCGCAAAGCTCGGTCAGCTCGGCGAGCTTCCCCTTGCCGATATAGGTGGCCGGCACGATGTCGTGGCGCTTCTGCGTCAGCTCGGCAACGACATTGGCGCGAGCGGTCTGAGCGAGGCCGCGCAGTTCGTCGAGGGGATCGTCGCCGGCCCAGGGACGGTGGGGCAGGGCGACGCTGACGAGGATGGCCCGTTCGAGCTGAACGGTCATGTCGGTTCGCGTTTCGTTCAAAGTGGATGATCTCCCTTGCAAGCCCGCAGGCGAGGGCAGCGAGCCTGCGTGGATGAAGTGCCAACCCGCGCCGGCTCGCTGCCCTCGCCTGCGGGCTTGTTTGGTTCACTTGCGCAACGTTCGCGCCAGCAACTGATGAAAGTAATACCCCCCAGCCTCGCGCTTCACACTGAAACGGCCCGTGTCATACGATCGGCTCTTCAGGCCGCGCTGCACTTCCTCGCACACGCCCCAGTCCTCGAGCTGCACCTGATGGGCGACCGCGATGCTTTCGGCGTTGTATTGCTTCGCGGCATCACTGCCGACGTCGGTGAAGTAGAAATCGAAGATCACCCGACAACGATCGGGGCCGAGCGGCAGCACCCAGTTCGTGTCCATCACGCCCTGATATACGTTAACCATGAGGTTCGGGAAAAGCCACCAGTAATAGGCGTGCGTGCCGGTGCGGACCTTGGCGACGGCGGGATCGTCGGACGGCTTCAGTGGACTTATCTGCACGGTGTTGTGCTCGTGCAGTTCGGTGCGATACTTCGAGTAGTCGAGGGCGCCGGCCAGGCCGGGGTGTACGGTGTTGACGTGGTAGCCGCCGTCTTGGTAGTTATCGACGAACACTTTCCAGTTGCACTGCAGCTCGTATTCGCGGCGATCGAAAAACCTCAGACTGTCGAGACTGAGATCGCGTGTCATGTCTGGGAAGGGCGCGAGAAACTCCGTCAGCCTCTGCTTCGGCGTTCCTTGATGGACGAAGACGAACGGACCCCACGTCTCGACCGCCATTGGCGGCAGGCCTTGGTCTTCCTTGCGGAACTCCTCGACGCCGTCGAACTCCGGCGTGCCGCGCAAGCGCCCGGCGAGATCGTAGGTCCAGCCGTGGTAGCGGCAGCGCAGCTTGGTGGCGTGGCCGCACGGCTCGTTGATGACCTGGGCGGCGCGATGCCGGCAGGCGTTATGGAAGGCGCGCAAGCTCCTCTTCTCGTCGCGCACGACGAGGATCGGCTGGCCGGCGACCTCGACGGTGAGGAACGTGCCGGGCGCCTTCACCAATTCCGATCGGCCGACGTACTGCCAGGTGTTGCCGAAGACGTTGTGGCACTCCAGGGCGTAGATTTCCGGATCGAAGTACCAGGCGCTCGGGATGGTGCGCGCTTTGGCGAGCGGCAAGGTGGCGTCGAAGGCGTTCAAGAGTTCCTGCACGGACATCGGGAGGACTCCTTTCAGCGGTCATTTTCCTCGAAAAGCCTCGGCAACGCAATGGCGCGCGGCACAAAGTGCGTGCAACCGCCAGCCGAGCCTTGATGGTGCCTGATCGGTTGTGAAGTCGAAGCCCGCTTGGCGGTTTCGCGCGTAGGTCGTATCCTTTGGATCAAAGGAGTGTTCCGCATGTCCGACAAGCAACCGACGCCACGCCAGCAGCTGATCCAGATGATCACCAGCTACTGGACGGCCCAATCGATCCATGTCGCCGCGAAGCTCAAGCTCGCCGATCTCGTCAAGAACGGACCGCAGAGCGCCGCGCAGCTGGCGCAGGCAACCAACACGCAGCCGCAAGCGCTCTATCGCCTGCTGCGCGCCCTCGCCAGCGTCGGCATCTTTGCCGAGGACGAGCAGGGCCGCTTCGGCACGACGCCGATGGCGGAGCTGCTGGTGGACGTACACGGCTCCATGTACGCCGTCGCCATGATGATGGGGGACGAGCACTACCGCTCCTGGGGCGACCTGCTCTACAGCGTCCAGACCGGCAAGCCGGCGTTCGATCACATCTACGGCAAGGGCGTCTTCGACTGGCTGTCCGAGCATTCGGAGCAGGCGAAAATCTTCGACGCCGCCATGACCGGCTTCCACGGGCCCGAGACGCAAGCGATGATCGACGCCTACGATTACGCCGGCATCAACACGCTCGTCGATATCGGCGGCGGCAACGGCACCGTCCTCACCGCGGTGCTCAAGAAGAATCCCGCCCTCCAAGGGATCCTCTATGACCTGCCGGGCGTCATCGACCGCGCCAAGAAAAATCTCGCCGACGCCGGGCTGGCTTCACGATGTCAAACGATCGCCGGCAGCTTCTTCGAGTCGGCGCCGCCCGGCGGCGACGCTTACCAGATGCGGCACATCATCCACGACTGGACCGACGAGCAGTGCCATACTATCCTGAGCAACATCCGCAAGGTGATCCCCAAGCATGGCCGGCTGCTCGTCATCGAGATGGTCATCAAGCCGCGCAATGAACCGCAGCCGGCGAAATGGCTCGACCTCAACATGCTGGTCCTGCCGGGGGGCCGTGAACGCACCGAGGCGGAGTATCGCGAGCTGTACGCCCGGGCGGGGTTCCAGCTGGAGCGCATCGTGCCGACGCCGACGGAGGTCAGCGTGATCGAGGGGAAGCCGGTGTGAACCGTGGGCCGTTTCCATGCCTGTGAGATCGGAGGCGCCATGCGGCTTCTCGCTCCTGGATTCGTCACGCTGATGTTCGTGCTCTTGCCAGCGCAGGCGCGCAGCGAAGAATTTCGCAGCGCGTCGGGAAGATTTCGTTTTCAGGCGCCTCCCAACTGGGTTCGTTTCGATGCCCGGAAGCTTGAGGAGGCCAGGCGGGGCGCCCGCGCCAAGCGCGATGAGATACTTCACGAAGGCTTTGAGCCGCGCGGGACCTTTGATTTGCCTTTCCTGCTTGTGATGGAAGTGAAGCAAGCGGTCGGCCGCTTCCAGACCTATGACATGGTCGAACGGTCGTTGAACAACGAATTTCGCCGCGACTTCGAGGCCGGGGCAGGGCAGAACATCAAGCTCGGCCCCATCACGCTCGATCGCGCCAAGAACCGATTCTCCGCGCCGTTCGACATGACCGGGCCGAACGGAATGCGGCTGCGTGGGATGCTCTACGGTTTTCTGGGCAAGAACAGCTTCGTGGCAATCGCCTGTTTCACCCGCGACTGGGAGATGGCACAACTCCAGCCTTCGTTCGACACGATGGCCGATTCGTTTCGGTTCGATCCGGGCTTTCAGTACGTGCCGCTCGATCTCGCGCAGGTCGGGATGATCGCCGCCGGCGTCGGCACGTCGTGTTGCTGCGTGTTCGCGCTGGCGGCGATCGTGCTGGGCGTGCTGATGCTGCTCATGCGGAAATAGTCAAGCGCCCGCTGCCGGCGCCGGCTCGCACCGCGGCGCCGGCATCAGCCACCACAGGAGCAGGTGCGTCAGCGGATAGACCACTCCCATCAGAATCGCCATGTAAACCGCGAAGTACCAGTTCGGCTCCATGTCCGTCTGCGCCTTTTCTTCTCCCGTCAGACCGTACACATAGTTGATATTCGCCGGCAGGCTGCCATCGCGCAGTTGCTCCTTGGTGACGGGGTCCTTGACCGGGCTTGGCGGCGGCATGTACGCATAGCATACGGTCAGCAAGACCCAGGCGATCGCCATCCACAAAGGCAAGCCGCGCTTGTCGTAGCCGACGCACCACACCAGATGGATGAGCAAGAACACGAGCCAAAAGTGGAAGAACGACAGGAAGCGCAAGAAGAATGGGCTGCTGGCGTTGAACATGTAGCGTGTCAGGCCAAAGCCGAATAGGCCCGTCAGTTCGCCGACGAAATCGACGACCCAGAGCATCTGGGGTATGAAGGCGCCGACCAGCATCGCCGACAGCAGCAGCGGGCTTTCGAGCCACAGCGCGACCAGCGTGACGACGGCGGCGACGTCGCAGAAATAGAGGAAGTTCGTGATGCCGTAATTCTTGAGATACACGGGGATCAGCACCGCCATGAACGCGGTGTAAGGGAGCTTGATCCAGAGCGGGATGAGACGCGGCACTGTGGTCATGGGGGATTCCTTCCTCGTCTGGCGGGTCATGGCCTCTTTAGCCGTCTCTTCCAATAGCCGGGCCTTCGATTGATGTGCGCAACCGCGAGAATCCGAACGTGGTCTTCATTCCTGAGCTGATAGTAAAGGATGTACGGGAATTTACGAACGCGCAACCAATGAAACCCCGGTTGAAAAACCGGCCACCACAGTGGATTTTCAGCGATCTTCTGCAACGCTTGCTCGAACGCAATAAGAAAGCGGTCAGTAACCCGCGCGGATTGATTTCGATACTGGTTCACGGCGCCTTGCAAATCGTGGATCGCTAGGCGATGGAAACCGACTTCGCAGCGCATGGAATGAGCCTTACAGAAGCTTTCTCACTTCGGACCAAGGAATGCAGGCCGACGGATCATTGTCCATCTCATCGCTGCGACGCTGAAGCTCTTCGGCAAAGGCTTCGTCGTCACCTGCCAGCGACTCCTCGGGCAAGCTAGACAGCAGCGCATCGGCAATCGCCACGCGTTCGGCCTCGGGAAGCGCTAAAGCAGATTGCAACACGGAAGTTCCAACGGGACTCATGATTCAGTCTCCTTTCTCACTAGCAGCCATCCTAACATAAGCGGCGCAACAGGGATAGGCGCAAAATTCACGGGTTGCCACTCCATTCAGCGCAAGCTCTTCACCACCACATAACTGACGCCCCCCTGCGGCGTGACGACTTGCAGGAGCAGCCCCTTCCTGAGGTCGGAAACTTGCAGAATCTGGCGGGCGGCCGCGGGCGCGGTCACGCGCGTGCTGTCGATGCCGCTGATCACGGCGCCGACGCGCAGACCACTAAGCGACGCCAGTCCGCCGTCGTGGATGCGCGTGATGACGACACCCTTCACGCCTTTCTTATGGCCGAGATCGTCGGCGACGTCGTCGGTCAGTTCGGCGACGTCCGCGCCGATCGCGTCAAGCGACACAGCGTCGGGCAGCGGGCGGTTCTTGCGCGGCGCGGGGGCGGTCGGGGCGACGCCGAAATCGGTCGGCTGCTCCTCGATGACGACGGTGAGCCGTTCGAGTTTGCCGGCTCGAAGTACGTCGATGTCGGCCGCCTTGTTGACGGGCAAGCCGGCGATGATGCGCTGCAGGGCAGTGCCGTCCTTGACCGCCTTGCCGGCGACGGCGGTGACGATGTCGCCCGCCTGCAGCCCGGCCTTGGCGGCGGGCGTCTTCTCGAAGACTTCGGCGACGACGACGCCCCCGTCCCTGGCGCCGAGCCGATCGGCCGCCTCGGCGTCGAGCTCGCGAATGTGGGCGCCGAGATAGCCGCGCTGCACGACGCCGCTGGCGCGCAGGGCCGGCACGACGTTCCTGGCCAGGTTGCTGGCGACGGCGAGACCGACGCCCTGGAAGCCTCCGGTTTTGCTCTTGATCGCCGCGTTAATGCCGACAACCTTGCCTTCGAGGTTGACGAGCGGCCCTCCCGAGTTGCCCGGATTGATGGAGGCGTCGGTCTGCAAGAAATCTTCGTACATGTTCATGTTGAGCCCATTGCGCCCCTTGGCGCTGACGATCCCTTGCGTGACCGACCCCGCCAGCCCGAACGGCGCTCCGACCGCCAGCACGCGATCGCCGATCTCCATCGCGTCGGAATCGCCCAGCTCCAGCGCCGGGAAACGCACGTCCTTGGCATCGAGCAGGATCACCGCGACATCGGTCCGGCGGTCGCTGCGGATATTCTTCGATGTGAACTTGCGGCCATCCAGCATGTGTACGATCGCGACCTCCGCCCCCTCGACGACGTGATAGTTGGTGACGACGACCCCCGCGGGATCGATGAAGAACCCGGAGCCGAAACCGAGCTTGTTGGGATCGCTGGGGGCGCCGGGCGGCCGGCGAAATTCCTCGGGGATATTGGGATCGTCGAAGAACTGCGGATTGGGCTTCGCGCCGGGCTTCGGCTTGGCGCGCGTCTCGATGCTCACGACCGCGGGGAGCACGCGCTTGACCACGTCGCGATACGAGGCGAACTCGCGCGGCAACACGGCCTGCGGGTTCTGCTGTCCGTGCAGCCACGAGCCGACAAAGAGGCTGCCGGCCGCGCAGCCGACGAGCAACAGGATGATCGCGTAGGACCAGCGTTTCATGGAAGTTCCTCCGAAGCAGTCGGGCGTCTTTGTTTATCATACACGCTCGCCTGCGAACGAAAGTGGCCACGGACAAACTCCGCACTTGACTTGGCGCGCGTTCGGCCCGCATAATAACAGCATGATGCGTTTCGCGCGGCGAATTTTGGTGCTCCTGTCCAGCCTGCTCGTGTTGATGCCGATGGGCTGGTGCTGCTGGCTTGTGCCGATGGCTCAGGCCAGCGGTTCCGCGCCGCAGGTCGTTCCTTGCAAGAGTTGTTGTTCGCCGCAACCGAAGCAATCGACGCCGCCGAAGCCTTATGAAACGCCGCGGCGCTCGCCGTGCGGCTGCGACCAGCGCCTGGCCGTGACAACCGCGGCGGACCAGTCGGAGGTTTCGGTGTCGGCGCTGCCGATGCTGGTCGAGATCGAGCCGATTCAGGTCGCGTCGGCGCTCGAGTCGCCGCCGTCGTTCTGGACCAGTCTGCCGCCTCCCTTGAACGTTTTGCACTGCGTTTGGTTGTGTTGATCGATTCGCTTGAGGCAAGGCATCGATTTTCAGAACCCAACCTTATTCAATGGAGAATTTCCATGATGACGAAAATGCTCACCGCCATTGTCATGACCGGCGCCTTGTGGGTGGCCGGCGACGCGGCGATTCAGCAGTTCGGCTGTAGCTTCCGATGCCCTTTCAGTTCCCAGGGGACGGGCGGTTGCTGCGTCCTGGCGACGAAGCCGAAGGCGGGCGATTGCTGCTCGTCCGGCTCTGACTGGTGCACGCCGGCGCGCGAATGCTGCGTGGGCGCCAAGGTCAGTGGCAGTGCCGCAAGCGCGAGTTGCTGCACCACGGCATTCAGCTTCTGCACGCGCACCGGCGAAGTGTACGAAGGCTGCTGCTGCGAGATCGTGAACGGCCAGTACCGCTGCCTGCTGACGGGGGCCGTCTCCGCTGAGTGCTGCTGCATTCCAATTGAATAACTCAGGATCGTCCAAGCGATCAAGCCGCCCGGTCTCACGCGAGGCCGGGCGGCTTTTTGCGTTCGCATGGCGCCGCGGGGGCGCCAAACGAAGAGCGGACATTGTCATTTTCCTTGGAACGAATGCCCCGTCCCCGTATACTTTCCATAGAGTCTCACCCACCCGCATTGCTCATTCGCCTGACCGTTGCCCGAATCCGACGAGGTCCTCATGAAAACTGGCTCACTTGCCGTCCTGTGCGGCTTGTTGCTCGCTTCGTTCGCGCATGCCGACGATTGGTCCCAGTTCCGCGGGCCCGACCGCACCGGCGTCTCCAAGGAAAAAGGCTTGCTCAAAGCCTGGCCCAAGGAAGGCCCCAAGCTCCTCTGGACCTACAAGGACGCCGGTCTCGGCTTCTCCACCGTCTCCATCGCCAAGGGGGTCGTCTATACCCTCGGCACCGACGCCAAGTTCATCGAGGAATGCGTCATCGCCATCGACGAAAAGTCCGGCAAGGAACTCTGGCGCAGCCGGATCGGCCCCGTCTTCACCTTCAACGGCAACGTCTGGGGCGACGGACCACGCAGCACGCCCACCATCGACGGCAACTTCCTCTACGCCCTCGGCGGCCAGGGCGAACTCGTCTGCGTCGATGTCACCACCAAGAAGGACGTTTGGCGCACCAACCTCAGCAAGAACCTCAACGGCAAAATGATGGAAGTCGCCGGCGACAACTGGGGCTACAGCGAATCGCTCCTCATCGACGGCAAGCTCCTCATCTGCACCCCTGGCGGGCCCGATGGAACCCTCGCCGCTCTCGACAAGACCAACGGCAAGCTCGTCTGGCGCAGCAAATGGCTCACGCACTACGCCCCCTATTCCTCTGCCGTCGTCGCCGACATCCAGGGCGTTCGGCAGGTCATCCAGACCAGCTACGACAACACCAACGGCAAGGAGTTCGGCGTCGTCACCGGCTTCGATATCAAGAACGGCGCCAAGCTCTGGAGCGAAACCATCTTCAAGGGCACCAGCTACTCCATCGCCCCGTCTCCCGTCGTCAAAGGCAACCAAGTTTATATCACCTCCGGCTACAGCGGCGGCTGCCATCTCTTCGAGATCGGCAACAACCAGGTGGCGGCCGAGAAGTACGCCAAGTCCAAATGGAAGAAGGTCAAGAACACGCACGGCGGTGTCGTCGAGATCGACGGCTTCATCTACGGGCACTCGGAGCCAGGGATGTGGGTTTGCCAGAACCTCAAGGACGGCGATGTCGAGTGGAGCGAGAACGTCGCCTTGAAGTGCGCCAGCGGCGCCATCACGGCCGCGGACGGCAAGCTCTACCTCTACACCGAGGACGGCGATGTCGGCTTGGTTGACGCCGACTCGAAGGCCTTCAACCTGGTCAGCGGCTTCACGATTCCGGTGAAATCGCTGATTCCAGCCATGCGGGCGACGAGCAAGTCGAGCCGCATCTGGGCGCACCCGGTGATTGCGAACGGCGTCTTGTATTTGCGCGATCATGAGTACCTCTTCGCGTACAAGATTACGAAATAGCCGCTTGCGGCTTAGCGCTCGCAGCATCAATTCAGTAACTTCCTTGTTGATGCTGCGAGCGCTAAGCCGCAAGCGGCGAACGAATTATGGACCCACGCCTCGCCGAGCTTTTGCGCACGATTTTGCCCGCGCATCGCTTTTACGCGCGGAAGTTCGCCGGTTTGCCGCTCGACGACTGGTCGAAGTTGCCGTTCACGACCAAGGATGAGCTGCTCGCCAACCAGGCCGAGCACCCGCCCTACGGCGAATTGCTGACCTTGCCGCTGGAGCGCTATACCCGGCTGCACCAGACTTCCGGCACCACCGGCGCTCCGCTGCGCTGGCTCGACACGCCGGCAAGCTGGGAGCGGATGCTCGGCTGCTGGACCAAGATGTTCGAGATCGTCGGGGTGACGGCGGCGGATCGTCTCCTGTTCGCGTTTTCGTTTGGGCCGTTCCTGGGCTTCTGGACGGCGTTCGAGTCGGCGTCGCGCATGGGTTGCCTGTGCCTGGCGTCGGGCGGACTTTCGAGCGGCGCCCGGCTGCGGCTGCTGCTCGACAACCGCGCGACAGTTGTCCTGTGTACGCCGACCTACGCGCTGCACCTGGCCCAGTATGCGCGAGAACAAGGCGTGCGTATCGAAGGCGTGCGCTGCCTGATCGTCGCCGGCGAACCGGGCGGCAGCATTCCGGCGACCCGCGCCCGTATCGAGGAGGCCTGGCACGCCCGCGTCTTCGATCACAGCGGATTGACCGAAGTTGGCCCCGCCGCGATTGAATGCCCGGCCAATCCGTGCGGTCTACATATACTGGAGGACGATTACTTCGCCGAAGTTCTCCCGTCACCCTCCGGGAGAGGGGCCGGGGGTGAGGGTGTTTTCGGCGAACTGGTGCTGACCAACCTCGGGCGGCTCGGCAGCCCGCTGATTCGCTATCGCACCGGCGACCTGGTGCGCGTCGATCCGAACCCGTGCCCGTGCGGACGCCAGGGGATGCGCCTGGCCGGCGGCATCCTTGGCCGCACCGACGACATGCTGGCGATTCGCGGCAACAACGTGTACCCGTCGGCGCTGGAGAACGTGATCCGCCGGTTCACGGAAGTGGTCGAGTATCGCGTGACCGTGGACCGCTCGACGCCGCTGGCGGAGATGCGTATCGAGATCGAGACCTCGGCAGGAGCGAGTGTGGCGGCACGGGTTGCCGACGCGATTCGCGACGAATTGATGTTCCGTGCCGAGGTGGCTATTGTGCCGCTGGGCACGTTGCCTCGATTCGAGATGAAGGCGAGGCGCATCCGCTTGGTTTAGCGTCGCAACCGCGGGCGTTCTTCGGTATTGCTTTGTATGACCAAGGGAGTTCTGCATGGAGATTTCGTTGCGCGGAGGGGGTGTCTTAGTGTGTGCGCGACGAATCCGCGTAAGATGCTGTGAAATAAGACGTTGCTGATCCAGAATTCGTTGCGCGCTGCAAGTGCCTTGAGCGCCATAATGAAAGGTATTCCCATGACCCATCGCATTGCTTGGACGTTTGTGGCCGTCTTCCTGCTGGCGCCATTGTCGGCGTCGGCTTCCGACTGGACGCACTGGCGCGGTCCCTGGCAGACTGGCGTGTCGCCGGAGAAGAACCTGCCCGACAAGATCGCGGACAACGTCGTCTGGCGCGTGCCGATCGGCGGCCGTTCGACGCCGCTCGTGTTGGGCGACCGGGTTTACCTCATCAACTATGACTCCGAGAAGGCCAAGGTCGGCGCCAAGATCGAGGATGTACCCGAAACCATCGTCGAGCGCGTCATGTGTCTCGACGCCAAGTCCGGCAAGACGCTGTGGCAGCACACCTTCCCCGTCTTCCATACCGACATCGTCACCAGCCGGCTTGGCTGGACCAACCTCGCGGCCGACCCGTCGACCGGCTACATCTACGCCCACGGCACCCAGGGGCTGTTCATGTGCCTCGACGGCAAGTCGGGCAAGGTCGTCTGGCAGCACTCCACCACCGAGGAGTTCGGCCAGATCACCGGCTACGGCGGCCGCATCTCCAGCCCCATCGTCGATGAAGACCTCGCCATTCTCGGCATGACCAATTCGAGCTGGGGCGATCAGACCAGGCCGGCCAATCGCTTCGTCGCCTGCGACAAGCGCACCGGCAAGGTCGTCTGGTGGTCCGAGCCTGCGCCGTTCAAGGGGACCTATTATTCCGCCCCGGTCATCGCCACCATCAACGGGCAGCGCCTGCTCGTCAGCGGCGGCTCCGATGGCAGCGTCTTCGCCCTCAAGGTCCGCACCGGCGAACCGGTCTGGCGCTACGTCCTCAGCAAGAGCGCGCTCAACAGCGCCCCGGTCGTGGACGGCAATTTCGTCTACGTCGGCCATGGCGAGGAAAGCCCCGACAACAATATCCAGGGCCGATTCGTTTGCCTCGACGCCTCGCAGCTCGACAACGGGCAACCGAAGGAAGTGTGGCGCAAGGACGCCGTCGTCGCCCGCTATGCCTCGCCGATCGTTCATGAAGGGCGCGTCTACGTCCCCGACGAGGGGGGCAGGCTCTACTGCTTCGACGCCAAGACCGGCAAGGAATTCTGGAACTTCAACCTGGGCCGCGGTGAATTGCGCGGCAGCCCCGTCTTCGCTGATGGCAAGATCTATAGCGCCGAGGTCAGCGCCCGCTTCCACATCCTCGAACCGGGGCCGAAGAAATGCAAGCGCCTCGACGTGGAAGTCTTCCTCGGCAACGGCGGCGTGGATGTCGAACTCAACGGCTCCCCGGCCGTCGCCAACGGCTGCGTGTTCTTCTCCACCAGCGAAGAGACGTTGTGCATCGGCGCCAAGGACCGCAAACCCGCGAACAACCCGGCTCCTGGCGCCGCCGCGGCAAAACCAGGCAAGATCGCCCGACTGCAAATCGTGCCGGCCGACGTCACCGTGCACTCCGGGCAAAGCGCCATCTTCACGGCTCGCGCTTTCGATGCGGACGGCAACTTCGTCAAGGAAGTGAACGCTGTCTGGTCGCTTCCCGCCCCGAAGGGCCCGCCCGGCGCGAAGGCCGCTCCGCCGGCGCTCAAGGGGGAGATCACCACCGAAGGGAAGCTGACCGTCGATGCCAAGCTGCCCAGCCAGCAGAGCATCGTCGTCGGCACGTTCGAAGGCATCGCCGCCCGCGCCCGTGTCCGCGTCGCCCCGCGCATCCCCTACGCCAACGACTTCGAGAAGGTCCCCGAAGGCATCGCCCCCGGCGGCTGGGTCAATGCTCAGGGCAAATTCGTCATCAAGACCATCGACGGCAACAAGGTCCTCGCCAAGGTCAACGATAAGTTCAGCCCCATGATCTCCCAGGGCAACGCCTACATCACCCTCCCCTCCGCCAAGGACTACACCATCGAGTGCGACGTCCATGGCACCAAGGTCGGCAGCGATCTACCCGAGGTCGGCATCGGCGCTAACCGCTACACCCTCATGTTGGTCGGCAGCGTGCAAAAGCTCCGCCTCCAGTCGTGGGAGGCATTGCCGCGCGTCGACAAGACCGTCAACTTCAAGTTCCAGCCCGGCGTCTGGTATCGCCTCAAGCTCACCACCGACATCGCCAACGGCAAGGGCGTCATCCGCGGCAAAGCCTGGCAACGCGACGAGAAAGAGCCGAAGAACTGGACCATCGAGGTGACCGATTCGCGCCCTGTTACCGAAGGCAGCGCAACCCTCTACGGGTACGTGACGGGGAACTTCAACGACAAGCCCGGCACCGAAATCTACTACGACAACCTGCGCATCACGCCCAACCAGGCCGCCGGCAAGACGGGCGCCATCGAGCCGATGGCGCCCCGAAACCTCGCGGTTCATCCCCAGGTGATTCGCAGGCCGTTGTTTCCGCTGCTGGCCCCGCTGAGGCGGTGAACGATGGAGTGGATTCGCGTATGATGATCCTGGGGGGGAAATTGAGGACAAGATGAACGCGCTACAATCGGTTATCCACAGCGATCCGGAAATCATGAGTGGCACTCCTGTTTTTGTCGGCACGCGCGTGCCAGTGCAAGCGATGGTCGATTATCTGGAGGCTGGAGATTCGCTGGATGAATTCCTCGACGACTTTCCGAGCGTAAGGCGCGAACAAGCGTTGGCTGCACTGGAGCTCGCCAAGGAGATGTTGATCGCCCATGCGTATTCTGCTCGATGAATGCGTGCCGAAGCGACTCAAACGCGAGTTTCCCGGTCAGGACGTGCATACGGTCCAGGCAATGGGATGGGCCGGCATCAAGAACGGTGAGCTCTTGAAGCGAATGGTCGCCGATTCGTCTGAGGTGTTCGTAACCGTGGACCAAAACCTGCGCTTTCAGCCAAACCTTCAAGCAGCGAAAATCGCCATCTTGGTGCTGGTCGCGTCCTCGAATCGGACAGCCGACTTGTTGCCTTTGATGCCCAGCGCGAACGCAGCCCTTACAACGATCCAGGTGGGCGATTGTGTGGAAATCCGATGATAGCTTGTAGTTATGTGGAAGCAAGCCATGATCGATTCGCCCATCCTACAAGATATGATTCTGGAGGCTGTTGCCGAGAAATTGGCTAATGACTACGCCGAGGGCATGGCAGAGGGGATGCGCTCGGGAATCATGCGCATCCTGAAGAAGCGTTTCACGGATGACATCGTTTCCGCGTTGGAGAAGATCATGGATTGCAACGAACTCGAACGCCTGATCGATTGGGCATTAACGTGTCCTGATTTGGACTCATTCCGCCAGCAGCTCAGCCAAGAAACGTAAACCTCACGCATGGAGTATTGTGACATGACCGCGTACCCGTCCCTCAAACGCTGCCTCGCCGCTGCCTTGACGCTCTTCATCATCGGCGGACCGCTCGGCTACTGGCTCTACCGCGGCGATCTGCCCAATCCAATCGCCCCGAATCCGCTCTCCGCCCAGGAGCAGAAGGCCAACGGCGACTGGACCATGTACGGCGGCACGCCGTCGCGCAACCTGGTCAACCTGGTCGCCAAGGGCCTCCCCGTCGAGTGGGACGTCGACGCCAAGAAGAACATCAAATGGGTCGTCGATCTCGGCTCCAAGGCCTACGGCGGCCCGGTCGTCGCCGGCGGCCGCGTCATCGTCGGCACCAACAACGAATTGCCGCGTGACAAGGCCTGGATCAAGTTGCAGCCGGTCCTCGACGGCATGGGACAGCCCAAGCTCGACAAGCAAGGCAAGGCTATCATGGCGCCCGCTCCCGTTGATCTCGGCGTCGTCATGTGCTTCGACGAGGCGACCGGCAACTTCCAGTGGCAGTCGGTCTTCGAGAAGCTCCCAGGCGGCCAGGTCATCGATTGGCCCCGCGAAGGCATCTGCTCCACGCCGCACATCGAAGGCGACCGCATGTACTTCGTCTCCAACCGCTGCGAGGTTGTCTGCGCCGACATCAAGACCGGCAAGTCCCACTGGAAGCTCGATATGATCGGCAAGCTCGGCGTCTTCCCGCACAACATCTCCGACTGCTCGCCCTTGCTCGTCGGCGATCACCTGTGGGTCGTCACCTCGAATGGCGTCAACAAGGACCACCTCAACGTCCCTGCTCCCCAAGCCCCCAGCTTCATCAAGGTGGACAAGAAGAACGGCGATGTCCTCTGGAAGGACAACACGCCGAGCGCCGCCCTTCTCGCCGTGCCCAAGGACGACAAAGGCCAAAAGGACTTCTTCAAAACACTCGTCAATCGCGGTCAGCTCATCCAGCACGGCCAATGGGCCAACGCGGCCTACGGCGTCGTCAACGGTTCGCCGCAGGTCATCTTCCCCGGCGGCGACGGTTGGATCCATGCCTTCGACCCGCAAGGCAAGCTCATCTGGAAGTTCGACTGCAACCCCAAGGACCCCAAGTACGCCCTCAAGACCGGCCAACCCAGCGACTTCAACGCCACCCCCGTCATCAACAAGAACCGCGTCCACATCGGCCCCGGCCAGGACCCGGAGCCCAAA
>JACXTT010000737.1_pt1 | contig 55994 bp, 43 predicted proteins | sample 9270951 | NCBI WGS metagenome assembly JACXTT01 (sample SAMN15532306, study PRJNA645909) | rock metagenome | isolation source: weathered quartz diorite | place: Puerto Rico | collected 2017-06-21
GTCAGGTCGCCCACCCCGTGGCCGCGGTTCGCTCGCCGAGCCGTCGTTTCATCCCATGCCGAATGGGTCTGGCCAGCTTCCAGCCCGCGTCAGCACCGATTTGAGCAACAGCCCGTCGATTTTTGACCCCAAGTTCATCAACGTCTGGATCTCGAATAGCGACGGGACGCAAGCGAAGCGGCTGACCAGCGGACGCTTCAACGACTATGATCCAGGTCTCAACCGGACCGGAAGCGACATTGTGTTCTTCTCCGATCGGCCAGGGAATCTGGACGTGTGGAGGATGAGTCGTAACGGCAGTGAGCCTTGGCCGTTGACCACGGATCCGGCCAGCGACGTCCATCCGTCCTGGAGCCCGAATGGAGCGCAAATTGCGTTCATCTCAAACCGCTCCGGAGAATGGGCCATCTGGCTGATGGACGCTGACGGCCAGAATCAGCAACAGATGACTTGGGGAGGTAACGGCGATTGGAGCACTACCTGGAGCCCGGATGGGGAGCATATTGCGTTTGCTTCAACCCGAATCACAGAGGAGAACCTCGACCAGCTTCCGTTGAGTCAGAAGGGCGAAGAGCCCTACGAGAACTTCGATCCCGAGTGCAACCGTCCAAAGCTCTACAGTCACATCTGGACCCTCAATGCCAAAACCAAAGCCGTCAAACAGTTGACTCGGGGACGGGTTCACGACTGGAGACCGTCGTGGAGCCCAGACGGGAGATACATCGCGTTCGTGTCGGACCGAGGCGGAAGCTGCGCGCTGTGGGTGATGGACCACAACGGCAACAACCTAAATCGGCTCACTCAGGGAAATCGTTTTCTCTATGATGGGTTCCCCGCCTGGAACCCCCGTAAACCGGAACTCGCGTTTATCTCCAATCGTGAGGGAAACTTCGATATTTGGCTCCTCAAGTTTAAAGCCACTCGCTAATTTCATGTGCCCGTGAGCACGCATAGTGCCTGACACTAGAACATCCAAATAGTAGATACTTTGCATCACCGCATACGAAAGGTTGCTGGTGGGATAATTCGTAGAGCGGCAGCGACTTCGTGAGTTCTGAACACTTCCGCAACCCTCCTCGCAAAATGGAACTGGTGGGAACAGCTTCGAGACGTGAGAGGGGGCGCTTGCTAAGGCTTACTGATGGCCGGCCTGATTCCCGACGAGATCATCCATAAATCCTGGTTGTGCGACCTGGTGGACGTATAAACAACCCATGCCCCGTCGGGTGAGAAGGCGGGAAGTGACGCGGTGTCGCTGTCGTTGGTGAGCTGGCGCCGATCCTGACCCTGGGCGTCCATCAGCCACAACTCGTCCTTTCCACTCTGATCCGAGACAAAGACGATCGAGGAGCCGTCCCGGCTCCAATCCCCCACGGTTTCCGCGGCAGGGCTCATCGTGAGCGCCCGCGCCCCGCTCCCGTCCACACCCGTGACCCACACGTCGGCCGTTCCCAGGCGATCGGAGGTGAAGAGCAGTTGTCGCCCATCCGGGCTGAAACGGACCGGCGAGAACAGAACCCGATCCTCCGTGACCACGCGGGGGATTCCGCCAGGGAGTTCAACGACGATCAGACGGTATTGGGGAGGGCGGTTCATCGGCAGATCGAGATAGGCGAGCAGGCGACCATCCGGTGACATCATCGGGACGAATTCTTTGACGGCGGGCGTTTCGGAGAGCAACCGTCGTTCCGGGGTGCCGTCACGCGAGAGCAGCCAGAGGTCGAGCCACGCTCGCAAGGGAGAAGCGCGGTCGGAAGCCACCACGATCGACGCGCCGTCGGGGGTGAAGGAGGGGCTCGTATACTGGAACCGATCGAACGTGAGCGCGCGAGGCTCCTGGCCCTGGGAGTTCACGGTCCAGAGGTTCCACACGCCGGTCTGATCAGAAACGTAGACGATGGAGCGGCCGTCGGGGCTCCACGCGGCGGAAAAGTCGTTGTCGGGGGAAAACGTGAGTTGACGGGCGACCGCAGACTGCGGGGGTGAAAGCACAAGGGTCCCCGGAGTGACCGGCCGGCAACCGGCGGCGACGCCAACAAGGAGGAGCCCAATGAGGGCGATGCGCATCAGAGGCGGGCTAGGAGGCTGTCAGAGTATTGGGGTGGTGGAGCCTGTTCAGGAATGCGTCAGATGCAAGGCGGAGTGAGGAATCCCCCCGGAGCGTACTGGGTCGTACGTGAGGAGGGATTCCGAAGCGACAACACGGCAGATGACCGTTCATGGACAGACTCCTAGCGGGCGAGCGAAAGGATCGCGATCTGTCCCATCCCATCGCGGCCGACGTGGGTATAGGCGAGCGATCGGCCGTCGGGACTCCACGCCACGGTGAAGTATCCGATCGCCGCGTAGAGTTCCCGATCCACGCTGAACCGCGGTTGCCACGCTCCGGACAAATTACGGGTGACCCGAGTCTGACGACTGCCGTCGGGATCCATCACCCAAATATCCCGCCCGCCCTCGCGCTCGGCCACGAACGCGATCTTGTTCCCATCCGCATTGAACGCCGGGATCATCTCGCGTTCACTTTCGGTCTGGGTAAGGCGCCGATACGGTCCTTTTCCGGCCAGGTCGATGGCGTACAGATCGCCATGACCGGTGCGCGTTGAAGCGAACACGACCGTGTCACCCGACGGCGCGAACGACGCTCCCCAATCGCCGTTGCCACCCGTGGTCAACTTGCGCTGATTGCCGCCGTCGGCGTCCATGACGTAGATGCTGTACTCGAAATCCCGGTACGAGTCGAAAGCAATTTGCTTGCCGTCCCAGCTCCAAGCTGGAGCCAGATCGTCCATGCGATGGGTCGTGAGCTGAACGAGCCCCGTACCGTCAGGGTTGACCGCCCAGACGTCCCAGTTACCCGAGCGCCGAGACGCGAACGCGATGCGTTTGCCGTCGGGAGAGAACGCGGGAAACCGATCTTCCCCGGCCCCCGTCGTCAGGGCGCGCGGCGTGCCGCCATCGAGCGTGACGGCCCAGAGATTCCATCCGCCGGTGCGATTCGACACGTAGACGACCGTGTGGCCGTCCGGACTCCAGGTTGGGTTGAGGTTGTCGAAGGCGTCGTGGGTGAGGAATGTGGTGCGCTGAGCGGAGAAATCAAACTGGGGAGACGTGATCGTCTTCGCGCAGCCGACGAACGCGGAGCCCAACACCGCGGCCCACACCACGCGTTTGATGAGGACACGAGAGGGGACATTCGGCATGAGCCGTACTCTACTGAAACCTCCCCTGGGTGTCAAGGCGACGCGCCTTCCGATTGACTTGCCGAAGGGATCAGCCGTAGGATGAGCCCCATGCGTTTCAAGCGGTTGGGGTTGCCTTGGCTTGCGGTTGGGTTGTGCTGGGCCGTGCCGATCTTCGCGAGCGCGTCCGGCGACGAACCGGGCCGCGAGGTCCCGCTCCAAGGGAACGACCACCTCCAATCGCCCGGCTCTCCCCATACGCCGTATCAGTCGCTGCCTCCGACCTCCGGTCCCCATGTTCCGTGGTTGGCGCCGTGGGGGATGCGCCGGATCCCGGTGCTATGGGAAGTCCAGGTCCATAACCTTGAGGACGGTGGGGTCATCATCCACTATCGCTGCGACCGCCCGTGCCCCGAGACGGTGACGGTGCTTGAACGTCTTGTCGGCGAATACCCAACCCAAGTGCTAGTGACCCCGGAGCCCCGCATGGCGACCGCCTTCGCGCTCACGGCGTGGGGCCGAATCGTGACCATGGAGGCTTGGGACGACGGATTGACCCGACGGTTTATCGAGGCTTACCGAGGCCAGGATCACCATCCCAAACCGGAACCGGCTGGCGCATCCGGGGGACGCCCACGACCGTGAGTATTCTGTGCTTGACAGCGTTGAAATATCACCGATATATTGGCGGCCGGTCCTGTCCCGGGCTCTGAGCGCCGCACGCGCGAAATCGGAATAAATCGCGCCCGTCCAGGTCTAAGCCAGAGGGGCTCCGTAGGCGGTTCCAGGTCAGTATTGTTCCCTTGAGGAGGGTGGGTGTCGATTTCGCAACGGCGAGGCGCGTGGGCCCTTTTTTGTAGCGGCGTCATCATCGCCGCGGTGTGCGGGGCGGCCGCGCCGGCGATGGCCGTCCCCCCCACGATCAGCGGGGTCAGTCCGGCGTCCGGGACGTACGCGATCACGCCGAGCTCCTCGATTACGATCTCCGGCACGAATTTCCAGTTGGGCGCGACGATCACGGTCGGAAGCCTCTCCGGCGCCACGGTTGCAGGTACGACCGCCACGGCGACGACCCCCTTCGTCTACGTGAGCGCGACTCAACTCAGGTTCTATTGGCCGAGTACCAGCCTGACTCCGGCGGCGTACGACGTTCTGGTCACGAATCCCACAACAGAATTTGGGACCTTGGCCGGCGGCTTCACCGTTCAGGCTCCCCAACCCACGGTGGGCAGTGTCACGCCGAACACCGAGACGTACGGTGTTTCATCCAGCGGGTCCGTGACGATTCTGGGGACGAATTTCGTCGTGGGGGCGACGATCACGATCAGCAGCCCGTCGATATCGACCTCGCTGTCCGGCCCGGCGATGGAGGGCACCACGGCGAGCGCAACGACGCCGTTCGTGCGCGTGAGCAGCACCCAAGTGCGGTTTTACTGGCCGAATACCTCCTTGGCGCTGGGCTCGTACACGGTCCAGGTGACGAACCCGTCGGCAGCCGGCGGGTTGAGCGGAAGTTTGACGAGCAGCTTCACGGTGGTCGCCCCTCAACCCACTGTGGGTAGCGTCACACCGAATACCGAGACGTACGCCATCTCCCCCAGCGGGTCCGTGACGATTCTGGGGACGAATTTCGTCGTGGGGGCGACGATCACGGTGGGGAGCCTGTCGGGGGCGACGGTGGCGGGCACCACGGCGAACGCAGCAACGCCCTTCGTGCACCTGAGCAGCACCCAAGTGCGGTTTTACTGGCCGAACACCTCCCTGGCGCCGGGCTCCTACACGGTTCAGGTGACGAATGCCGCGGTGGCCGGGGGATTGAGCGCGAGTCTGTCGAGTGCGTTTACCGTGGCGGCTCCGCAACCGACGGTTACCAGCACCAGCCCGAACCCCGTGACGTACGGGGTGTCTTCTACCGGGAACATCAACATCTCTGGGGCGAGCTTCGTCGTCGGGGCCCAGATCAGGATCAGTAGTCCGGCGACGGCGACCGTGCTGTCTGGGACGACGGTGGCAGGCACGACGGCGACCGTGACGACCCCCTTTGTTTTCGTGAGCAGCGGCCAGCTCAGATTTTACTGGCTCAACACATCGCTGGATGCGGCCTCCTACACCGTGGACGTCGCAAATCCCGTCGCGGCGGGTGGCTTAGCCGCGACCCCGCTCGTCGATGGGTTCAGCGTCGGTGCTCCGCAGCCGACCATTACCTCCGTCAGCCCGAGCCCGGTGACCTACGATGTGACCGCGAGTCGTCCGATTTCGATCTTCGGGACAGGTTTCGCCCTGGGCGCGACCGTTAGGGTCGGGACCCTGACTGGAGGGGTGTGTCAGCCAGGGACGTGCCTTTCCGGAACCACGGTGAGCGGATCGCAAGCCTCGGCTACGGTCCCCTTCGTATTCGTGAGCGCGACGCGGCTCAGCTTCTACTGGATCAACGTTGGCCCAACGGCACTGGCGCCTGGTTCCTATCCCGTTGAGATGACGAACCCTCAGAGCGCCGGCGGCGGCTCCGTGACTCTCAACAACGCGTTCACCGTCTCTCCCCCCCTCCCCGTCATCCAAAGCGTGACGCCTTCGGCGGTCGACTTCGCGGTGACCCCGAGCCAATCCGTTGCGATCAGAGGCCTTAGATTCTATACGCCCGTCGGGGCCGATGGACCCGTGATCACGGTGGGGACGTTCAGGTGCACGGCGATTTCTGGAACGGTGGCGAGTCCGACCGTGCCGTGCGTCTATGTCAGCAGTACGCGCTTGGAATTCTATTGGGACAATGGAGCGATCTCACCCGGAGCCGCGATACCGCCCGGTTCCTACGCGGTGCAGGTGACGAATCCGTCCTACGTCGGGGCCGGGACGGGGAGTTTAGCCGACGGATTCACCATTACGGCCCCGCAGCCCCACATTGAGAAGGTGACACCCGCCGTTGTCACCGCCGGGATTACCACGAGCCGGGTCGTGACGATCGTGGGGTTCAGCGATTCGGGGTTTCGGCCGCGAGCCGCGGTCGTGGTGGGCAATCTCTCCTGCGTCGCGGACGACCAGGTTTCGACGCCGACGCCAGCCAACCCGTGCGTGTACGTGAGCCCCACCCAGATCACATTTTACTGGGACACGGATCGCTCGGTTGATCCGACGGCCCCGGTGCTGGGACCGGGCATCTACGATGTTCAGGTGACCAATCCCATCGCCAATGGGGGCTTGAGCGGTACGTTGGTTGGAGGGTTCAGAGTCACCGTGAATCCGGAGATCCTTGCGGTTGAGCCCTCGACCGGCATCGGCGCCGGCGCGTTGGGCGCCGTCGTAACCATCACGAGCACCGGTTTTGGATCGGGTGCGTCGGTACGGATCGGAACGGGCGGGGTGCAGGATTCGTCGATCACGATGACGTCGGGGTTCCGCGTCAACGCGGCCGGCGATGGAGGGACGGTCACGATCAACGTGGCGAGTACCGCCGCCCCGGGTCTTCGCGACGTGACGTTGACGACCCCCGGAGGGTTGGCCTCCGGCTGTTCCACGTGCCGCGTGATGATCAATCCGCCGCCGGTGGTCGCATCCGTCAGTCCGTCGCTGGGCGTCGGGGCCTCCGGGATGTCGCTGACCGTCAGCGGAGCAAACTTTGACGCGGGTGTTCTGGTCGCAGCCAACGTGACGCTGCCGACCGGCGTCACCGGTGCGTGCACCGTGACGGATGGCTCCACGATTGCGTGTGCGAACGTCGCGGTTGCGCCCAGCGTTCCGCCGGGGAGTTATCCGGTGGTCGTGACCAATCCCGATGGCGGACGGGGATCGGGCCCGATGACGATCAACGCCGGGCCCTCTGTTTCGATGTTGACGCCTGCCTCCGGAAATCCGGGTGCCACGATGGCGCTCACCATCACCGGCGTGGGATTCCAACTCGGAGTGGGAATCGCCTTTGACAGCGGGCTCGCGGTGAGCGGGCTCACGCGGATCGACGCGGCGACCCTGAGTGCTCAACTGACCGTGGCGACCGGGGCGTTGACCGGATACCATGCCCTCACCGTCACCAATCCTGATGGCGGGCGCATCACGGCCGACCAGGCGTTTTACGTCGGGACCCCTCCGGCCAACCTGATCTCGGCGATCGCGTCGTACGGCCAGCAAAGCGCGCCGGCCGTTCAATACCAACGATGGACGGGCGCGGCGTGGTCGAGCCAACTGACCGGACCGTCCCTCTCCGCCCTTCCGGTCTGGCAGGTGATGAAGGCCAACCCGATTCGGGATGAGCGGATCCTGGCCGTCGTGGATGAACAACGCCGCCTGACCCTGCACGTGTGGAACGGACAGTCGTGGGTGGGCGGATTCCAAGCCGCCGCATCCGTAGGCTTGGCGCGTCCCACCCAGACCGTCGATGTCGCGTTCGAACAGGTGAGCGGCAGAGGAGTGGCCGTATACGGGACGACGAACTCGACCACGTTGCGGTACCGGATCTGGGACGGGACAAGCTGGAGTGCCGAGGCGCTGGTCGAAGATGTCGTGAACGGTCAGTTGACCGGTGGGCTGCCTCTCTGGGTGCGTCTCGAACCTCGCCCCGGGACAAACGACCTGGTCCTCGTCTACGAGGATCTCAACGATGATATCGCCGCCACAATCTGGAACGGAACGACGCAGCCGTGGGAAGACTCCGTCCTGCTGACGACCAACGCGGCCGGCCACGACGCGCCGATCGGCGATGTTGCGTTCGAACGGAAGACGGGAAGGATGATGGCCGCGTGGGCGGCGGCCGGGGAGAGCACGCCCCATTATCGGATGTGGAGCCGGGATCTGACCGGTGCCGGTGGGTGGGGTGGGGAAGGCACGGCGTCGTCCGTGGGAAGCGGCCCCCTCACAGCCCTCCGGTTGGTCGGCGACGTTTCCGCGACCTCGAACCGTATCGCGCTGGCGGCGAGCAGTGGGACGTCGGCGCTGGCCCTCGAGGCCCTGATCTGGGATGGGGCACAATGGTCGGCGCCGGCCGACACCTTGACCACGAGTTTGATGCGCGAGGCAGGTGGCCGGAGCTTCGATCTCGGGTGGGAGGGAACGAGCGGGGACCTGGTGGCAGCGTATGCCACTCAGGCCAGCCAGCGCGGCGCATCGAAGACGTGGTCGACCGCGGCGGGCTGGTCGGCCGAATCCGTCATGTCTTCGCCCTTGCTGACGACGGTGTTGACGGCGAATCTCGAGTCCGCTGTCGTCGTGTCCGACTCAGCGCTCTCCATGTGTAGCGGTACCGCGTTCCCGTTCTCGGGCCTTGTCACGGTGGATGCCGAGACCATTCGCTATACCAGCAAGGCCGAGACCACGCTCTCGTGCCAGACATCGAGTGGGACAGGTGCCGTGACGACGCTAGCGGGTCTGACTCGCGGCGCACTCGGGACCGTTGCTGCTCCCCACGATGCGGGAGCAGCGGCAAGTTTCACCCCATACCCGGCGTGGATCGAGCTCGCATCCGCCCGAGGGACGGACGGCTTGGCGCTCAGCGTGTTCGATACGCAGGGTCGTGTCACGCTCACGCGGTGGACGGGGACCGCCTGGGAAGCCGCGACCGCCCTTGAGGCGCAAGCGAACGGGTCAGGCCTGGTGTCGGTGTTCGATGGCGCGGTGTCCAGAAATACGCTGATCGCCGGCCGCGCAGTCGCCGTGAGCCTGGCACAGGATCTCAATGGGGCGGGTCCTGGGATCACACCGCTTCCGGCGACCGCAGATACGACCCCTCCCGCGACCCCGACATTGGCCGCGGGCGCGCGCACGCCGATATCAGTGAGCTTCACGTGGACCGCGGTCGGGGACGACGGATCGGCCGGGGGGACGGTGAGCAGATACGAGCTGCGCCGCACGCTCGGCACGGTCATCAGCGTTCAAGCGATCGCCCCCACCCAGGCGCCAGGCGGAACCGAAACGCTGACGGTTTCCGCGCTGCGCGGAGGCAACGCCTACACGTTTGAACTCCGGGCGCTCGATGAAATTCCGAATGCGTCTGGGTGGTCGGCGCCGGTGACGGTGACAACCCCCGTCGATCAGCCTCCGACGGCGATCACCGACCTGCGTCTCGGAACCGTGTCCACGGCGAATACGGTGAGCGTCCAATGGACTGTTCCGATTGACGACTCGGGCCCGCTCGCTGGCTACCTGGTCCGATACTCAGCCTCGACCCCTTTCAATTTCGACACGGCGACGCCGTACACGCCCCACCTGCCCCAGAGCAGCGGGACCACGGCGAGCCTGGTCATCGACGGACTCGTTCCGGGAACGACCTACCACGTGGCGGTGAAGGCCATGGACGCGGTCGGTCAGCTCGGCGCGGTCTCGAATATCTTGGACGCTTCGACCGCTGCCCCATCCGCGGACACAACGGCTCCGGCCCCGATCACGGACCTCGCGGTGTTCCCCGGTGCGACCACCAGCGCGTCGTTCTTGCTCACGTGGACCGCGACTGGGGACGACGGCTCGGTTGGGACCGCCGTGGCGTACGACGTGCGCTACGCCACGTTCCCGCTCACGACGGGCAGTTTCAGCCAGGGAACGGTCGTGGCCTCGGCTGCTCCAGGTCCATCAGGCCACGCGCAGCAATTAATCGTGGGCGGGCTGACCTCGAATACGAACTACTATTTTGCGATCCAGGCCATCGACGACGGAGGCAATCGCTCGGGGTTGTCGAACGTGACCGCGGGACACACCGCGTTACGGCTTGGCTACACCCTCGTGTCGGTCCCGCGAATTCCAGGCGTGGGCAGCGACACGGCGGACGTGGTATTCGGCGACGATGTCGGGATTCCCGTGTATGCCTACCGTTGGAATCCATCCGGACCCCTTCCGACCGACGGGTGCTATGAGGGAACGGCGGGGACGCCAGTCGATCCCACCACTTGCTGGCAGGGGCCAGGTCCGATTCAAAGCGCGCCGGGAGGATGCCCCCTAGTCATTTCCAACTGCGGGCTTCTCGGTCCTATTCAACCCGGGGCGGCGTATTTTCTTCGCTCCCCTGGCACTCAAGCGGTCTTGGACGCACCAGGTCCTGCGGTCTCCAGTCCGACCTTCGATGTGTCGCTCGAGCTAGGGTTCAATATGGTCGGGAACCCTTATGAGCAGGACATTCTGTTGAGCCAGGTCCAGGTCAAGCGTGGGGCCGGGGCGCCGGTGCCGTATCAGAATGCGGTGACGAACGGGTGGGTCGCGCCGGCGATCTATCTGTATGATGGGGTGACGACGCAACCATACGGCCTCTCGACCAGTCCGCCGGCTGCGTTCAAACCGTGGAACGGGGCGTGGGTCCAGAGCTTCGTGTCGGATGCCGTCCTCGTGTTCACCGGTCCCTAAGGAGACGTTGTGAAGTCACGGAGTATGTTGGCGGTGGCGGTGTTGATCCTCGGATGGGGGATGGTCGCGTTACCGGCGAACGCCTCTGAAGTCAACTTGACGGTCTCGGCTCCTTCCGAGGCCGCCGAAGGTGGGATAGCGCAGAACCATTTGCGTCTAGGGGTTGAATCAGGCGCTACGGACAGCTTCGATACCCAGTGGGACGCGGTGGCCGCGTTCCCTTCTGCCGTGTTGACTGCGGCGATCCGACATCCGGGCTATTCCACCGGCCGGCAATCGCTATGGTGGGACGTGCGTGGCGACACCTTTCCTCAGGTATGGGACATCGAGGTGGTATCGGATCAGGCGGACGCGACGATCTCATTGTCGTGGATCCCGCCTTCCACTGTCGCCGCGCAGTGCGCGCAGGCCGCGTGGACGCTCCTGGACGCTCAGACTGGCCGGACGTATGACCTGGCGGCCTCGCCGTCGACGTACTCCTTTACGAACCAAGTCGGTGCTCCTCGCCGGTTCATCGTGACCGCGTCTTCCGTGCCGACCGCGACGCCGCCTCCGCAACCGTTCAACCTGTGGAGCCCCCGCCAGGGACGTGCCAGCGTGTACCTCGCGTGGTCCGGACCACGGGATCCGGGGTTGCGGTACCATCTCTATCGCGAAGATGACCGAGGCCGTGTTCGGGTCACCGCTTCCCCCCAAAGCACGACGAGTTACGTAGACACCGGACTTGACGCGAGGGGGGCGGTGACCTACCGGGTCACGGCGGTGGATGCCCGTGGCTGTGAGAGCCCGTATTCCGCCGAGACGGTCATCGCGCCGCGGCGGTAACCCTAGTCGAAAAACAAGACAGGGTCGGCGCGCAAGCGGATCGACACTCCGCAGGCCGGCCCCTTCGTCGAAACAACCACGGAGTATCCAAGACCCCGCTGGTCCTTGACTGTGCCTGCCTAACACGCTGGTGTTGTCCGCGCGTGCACGAGATATGGAGCAAGCGCGTTCCACCCAAATCGGCCCGGTATCTCTAAAGAAGCCGCAGTGGGTATCGAGCTGCTGGACCCTCCCCGAAAACCGATCTTTTTTGTCCGTGGCCTGCTCCCCGCCGTGGTTTGACTTCATTTTCTGGCGCTCGTTATAATCGGCGCACTGGAGTTTGTGGATGCGGGCAGCACGAGTGGAGGGGTGATGGTGCGGTCTCGTAGGGTTGATCAGGTCGTGGTTACCGTCAATGGGGTGGCATCCACGCTGGCGCGCGGCACGACCATCGACCAGTTGTTGACCAACCTCGGTACCGTCCCTGATCGGGTTGCCGTGGAGGTGAATCTGTCTGTCATCGACCGCAGCGCGTTCGCCGTGAAAGCCCTTGAGGAGGGAGACCGCGTCGAGATCGTCAGTTTCGTCGGAGGGGGCGGGGATGAGGATCGCTTACGCGTCGGCTCCCTGGAGCTTAGATCCCGGCTGATCGTCGGGACGGGGAAATTTAAAGATTTCGCTGAAACGAAACGAGTGATCGACGCCTCGGGGGCCGACATGGTCACGGTCGCTGTGCGCAGGGTCAACATCCTTGATCGGTCCAGCGAAAATCTCCTGGATTATCTTGACCCCAAGGTCTATCGGATTCTTCCGAATACCGCAGGGTGCTATACCGCTGAAGAGGCTGTTCGGACCGCACGGCTTGCGCGGTCGGCCGGGGTGTCTGATTTGGTCAAGTTGGAAGTGATCGGCGATCAGCGGACGTTGTTTCCCGATACCGAGGCCTTGCTGCAGGCGGCCAAAACCTTGGTCAAAGAAGGCTTCGTCGTCCTGCCGTACACCACGGACGACCCCATCATGGCCAAAAAACTCGAAGATGTGGGGTGCGCGGCGGTCATGCCGTTGGCCGCGCCGATCGGGTCGGGCCTGGGGATCCGTAACCCCTATAATCTCCGGATTATCTTGGAGATGGTCAAGGTGCCGGTCATCGTGGATGCAGGAGTCGGGACCGCGTCTGACGCCGCCGTTGCCATGGAACTGGGTTGTGGCGGGGTGTTAATGAACACCGCGATCGCGGGTGCCAAAAATCCGCTTATGATGGCGGAGGCCATGCGAGACGCGGTTCGGGCGGGCCGACTCGCGTATCGCGCGGGCCGAATTCCCAAGAAACTCTACGCCACCGCATCAAGTCCCCTGGAGGATTTGATCGAATAACGCGACCTGCCCACTGCCCTGAATAAACCCAGAGCGACCACGGTTGTTCCCTATATAATGATCGGCGTGACACACGGGGAACCTGGATGACGCCCGATTGGTTGCTCTATCTGATCACAGATCGTCATCTCACCGGCCAACGACCGCTCACCGAGGCGGTGGCCGATGCGCTGCAAGGCGGAATTCGTGCGATTCAGTTGCGCGAGAAGGACCTCTCCCCTCGGGCTCTCCTCGTACTGGCTGCCGAGGTCCGGGCGCTGGCAAACGGCGCGCACGCCGTCGTGCTGATCAACGATCGCATCGACGTCATGCTGGCGGTAGAGGCCGATGGCGTCCATCTTCGGACCGACAGTTTGCCGACGCGGGCCGTGCGTCGCATTCTTGGTCCCGAGAAATTGATCGGCGTCTCGACACATTCGATCGAAGAGGTGCGGCGCGCGGCTGATGAAGGGGCGGATTTCGTGACGTTCGGTCCGGTTTTTGAAACCTCGTCGAAGACGCGATACGGCCCGCCCAGGGGATTGGCCGCACTGACCGAAGTGTGTCGAGAGAGCGGGGTGCCAGTCTACGCTTTGGGAGGGATTACCAGTGACCGGATCGCGGCAGTCGTGGGCGCCGGTGCGTATGGCGTCGCCATGATTTCTGGGATCATAGCTGCTCGGGATATTCAGTCGGCTGCTCGAGCGTGTGTCGCCACCGTCTGCGCGTCGAAGGTAAGCCGCGCGGTTGACCCGGCTTACCACCGGTGTTACAATTGAATTGCGGTCGGCGCCCCCACATCATACCTAAATAGGATCACGTGGAAAGGAGGGGCCATGAGCGAGTCGAAACGCCAGTCAGGCAAGCTCAATTCCTTAAAAACCACCATTAGAAAATTGCAAGATCAGTTGGCGGGGAGCGACTCCGATGAGCCTTTAATATACCGCCGTGAGATCGAAAAGCTCCAAGTTCAGATCCGGACGATGGAGGAAGAGCTCCGCGAGACTGAACAGTCCCGAGATCGGCTGGAGCAAGTCAATCGGCAAAATGAAAAGCTGATCGCAGCCCTTCAGGAAGCGCGGGAGCAGATCGAGGCCCTCAAACTTGAGGTCGAGAAATTGACGGCGCCCCCGTCCTCGTATGCGGTGTTTTCTGACTCCAACGAGGACGGAACCGTCAATATCTATATCGCGGGCCGGAAGATGAAGGTGAGTCTCCATCCCAATCTCAAGGCGTCGGACCTACGAAAGGGACAACAACTGATTCTGAACGAGGCCCTCAATGTTGTGGAGGCCCGGGAGTTTGAGATCCAGGGAGAGGTCGTCAGGCTGAAAGACATCTTGGACGGACATCGCGCGCTCATTATGCTACGAGCCGATGAAGAGCGCGTCGCCGAGGTGGCGGCTTCCCTGAAAGACGAGCGCTTGAGCGTGGGGGACCATTTATTGTTCGACACCCGGTCGGGCTATGTGCTGGAGAAACTCCCGAAATCGGAGGTTGAAGAACTCGTTCTGGAGGAAGTGCCCGACGTGACCTATGAGCAGGTTGGAGGACTGGAGGATCAGATCGAGCAGATCCGCGACGCGGTCGAGCTGCCGTTCCTCCATCGTGATCTTTTTGCGGAATACCACCTGTCTCCTCCCAAGGGCATTCTCTTGTATGGTCCTCCGGGGTGCGGAAAAACGTTGATCGCGAAAGCGGTCGCCAACTCCATTGCAAAGAAGCTCGGCCACCTGACAGGGCGAGAAGTGAAGAGCTTTTTTCTCCACGTCAAGGGACCCGAGTTGCTCAATAAGTATGTGGGGGAAAGCGAACGCCAGATCCGCGAAGTGTTCAAGAAGGCCAAGGATAAAGCCCAGGAGGGGATGCCGGTCATCGTTTTCTTCGACGAAATGGACTCCCTCTTCCGCACGCGTGGGACGGGGATCTCGTCGGACGTGGAGTCGACCATCGTCCCCCAATTTTTGGCTGAGATCGACGGCGTGGAGCGGCTTCGAAATGTCATCGTGATCGGCGCGAGTAATCGCCAAGATCTGATTGACCCGGCTGTCCTGCGTCCCGGACGTCTCGACGTCAAGATTCGGATCGACCGGCCCGATCGTCGGGCGGCGAAAGAAATCTTCAGCAAGTATTTGTCGTTGGACCTTCCCTACAGTCTGCCTGACGGCCGAGGGGGGGTGAAGGAAGTCGTGACGAACCTGATCGATGAGGCTGTCGATCAGATGTACAGCGCAAGCGAGGACAATCGATTCCTGGAAGTCTCCTACGCCAACGGTGAAAAGGAGACGCTGTATTTCAAAGATTTCGCCAGTGGGGCGTTGATCGAGGGCGTCGTGGCTCGGGCGAAGAAATACGCGATCAAGCGCGCGATCGCGGGTGGCGAACGCGGCATACGAGGTGAGGATTTGACCAAGGCCGTGCGCGACGAGTTTCGAGAGCACGAGGATCTTCCGAATACGACGAACCCCGACGATTGGGCGAAAATTGCCGGACGGAAGAGCGAAAAAATTGTGCACGTGCGCACCATCACCGGTCGCGCGACCGAGTCTCGGAAGATCGAAACGGTGACGACCGGACACTATTTATGACCACTCGCATTCTCGGAACCGAGACGGAATTCGGCGTGGCGGTCAAAGACCCCGCGGCCCAGGACCCGGTATCCAACGCCATTCTGCTCGTCAACAGCGTGGACACGGTTCCGTCTCGGAATACTCTCTGGGACTACGAGAACGAGAACCCCCTCGTCGATGCCCGAGGTTTTGAAGTGGAGGGGGAAAAGGAGCGCCCGGCGCCGGACTACAATCGCTTGCTCAACAAGTTGCTTGGCAACGGGGGGCGCTTGTATGTGGACGGGGCGCACCCCGAGTATTCTACGCCGGAGTGTACGGGTATTCGAGACGTTGTGCGCTATGAAAAAGCCGGCGAGCGTATTTTGGAGACGTGTCGCGTTGGTGCGGACCGTGTCGCGGGGGGGCGTCGGTTCGTGATTTACAAGAACAACACCGATGGGAAGGGCAACAGCTACGGTTATCACGAAAATTATCTCGTGTCCCGATCCATTCCCTTCATGCGGCTCGTGACGCAACTGATTCCGTTTTTTGTCACCAGGCAGATCTACGCCGGAGCCGGCAAGGTAGGGGCGGAAAATCGGGCGAGTCCTGCTCAGTATCAGATCTCCCAGCGCGCCGACTTTTTTGAGGTCTTGGTGGACCTCAACACCATGGTGAAGCGCCCCATCATGAATACGAGAGACGAGCCGCACGCCGACAAGACCAAATATCGGCGGCTCCACGTCATCGTGGGCGACGCCAACATGTCGGAGGTCACGACCTACCTCAAGCTGGGAGTCACTGCTCTCGTCGTGTCGATGATCGAGGACGGGTATCCCGTCAAAGAGCTGAAACTTGCCGACGCGGTACGGGCGATCAAAGACGTGTCGCGCGACCTGTCCTTGAAGCAACCCATTGCAATGGAGGATGGCCGGCAGTGGACCGCCGTCCAAATTCAGGAATATTACCTGGAAACCGCTCATCGGTATTGCGCGGAGCGCGGAGTGGATCACGAAATGAAGGACATTCTGGCGCGGTGGGAGCGCGTGCTCAATTTGCTCGCTCGCGACCCCTCGCAGTTATCGCGGGAGATCGATTGGGTGATCAAACGAGACCTTTTGCAGTCGTATATCGACCGCAAAGGCTGCGATTGGACCGACTCCCGGATTGCGATGATGGATCTGCAGTATCATGATTTGCGACCCGAGAAAGGGCTGTTTTCGGCCCTCGAAAAAAACGGTTACGTGGAGCGATTACTCGATCCGGATGCGGTCGATGACGCCATGGTTGCGCCACCCTCCGATACGCGAGCGTACTTCCGAGGGCGGTGTCTTCAGAAATTTCCAGAACAGGTCTATGCCGCGAGTTGGGCATCGATCTTGTTCGATGTCGGGCAAGCGGTCGTGAAGCGGATTCCCTTGAACGAGCCGGCCCGCGGAACCAAGGAGTTAGTGGGAGGGTTATTGGACGAATCGGATACCGTGGAATCACTGGTGTCCCGCCTGAGCGCCTGACACCAGCCGCTGGCCTGGCATCAGAACGCGTCTGCTCGTGTCTAGGCGTAGCCAAGGGGGTGATGACGATGTCACAGGACAAGAAACGAGATCTCAAGAAAGTCGGGCGACGTGACGACGCGGCGGCTCCCAACCCCGAAGTACTCGAAAAGGGGAAGAAGATAAAAGAAAACATCGATAAATTACTCGATGAAATCGACGAAGTCTTGGAGGAGAATGCCGAAGAGTTCGTCAAGAACTACGTTCAGAAAGGAGGCGAGTGACGGTGATCTCAGACCCTGATCCGCTTGGGTCAAGTTTTTACGATTTACTGGTCACCCACTACCCTCACCTCAGCCCCGGCCGCCAGGTTGTTCAGACAGCCGGCTCGTTGTCTTCGGGATCGACGCCTTTCGCCGCGTCGATCCCACACGGCACCACGATCCTGGCGCTGCGGTACAGCGCGGGGGTGGTGATCGCCGGAGATCGAAGGGCCACCGAGGGGTATCAGATCTCGGGCCGTCGTATCGAGAAGGTCTACAAGGTCGACGAATGGTCTGCCATGGCCATCGCTGGCGCGGCCGGTCCCTGTCTCGATATGGTCCGCTTGTTCCAAACCGAATTAGAGCATTACGAAAAACTCGAGGGCGCTCCGCTCTCCGTCGATGGCAAGGCGAATAAACTGGCCCAAATGGTGAAGGGGAACCTGCCGGCGGCGTTTCAGGGATTGGTGGTGATTCCGATCTTCGCGGGATATGACTCTCGCCAGGGGGAAGGGCGGATCTTCAAATACGACGTGGCAGGCGGACGATACGAAGAAGCCGACTACCATGCCACCGGATCCGGAGGAAAAGACGCGAAGACGGCTATGAAACAGTACTATAAACCGGGACTATCGGAGCACGATGCGATCGGGTTGGCTCTTGAGGCGTTATTTAACGCGGCGGAGGAGGACGTGGCCACCGGTGGACCGGATACGACGCGCGGGATCTATCCGACGGTGAAAACCGCGACCGCGAACGGAATCGTCGACGTCGCGACCGCGAGAATTGAACCGTTTTATGCGGCCTTTGTAGAGAAGCGGCGGGGGCAGTAATGGCGTTACCCTACTACGTGTCGCCTGAACTCATCATGCAGGACAAGGCCGAGTATGCCAAAAAGGGCATAGCCCGCGGGCGCTCGACCGTCGCGATGGAGTACGAGCACGGATTGGTTCTGATGGCGGACAATCCCAGCGTATCGCTCAACAAGATTTCGGAGATTTATGACCATATCGCGTTCGCCGGTGCGGGAAAGTACAGCGAGTTTGAAAATCTTCGGAAGGCGGGCATTCGGCACGCAGACATGAAAGGCTATCTCTACAGCCGAGAGGACGTCACGACCAAATCGTTGGCGAACGCCTATTCCCAGAGTCTGGGCACCATCTTCAGTCAGGAGATCAAGCCCCTGGAAGTGGAGATTCTGGTCGTGGGGCTTGGCGAACACGACACGAACGAGATGTACCGCATCTCGTTTGACGGCAGTATCTTCGACGAGAGGCTTGTCGCGGTGATCGGGGGCCGATCAGAAGCGATCATGACGTATCTCAAGCAACACGTTGACGACCGTCGGCCGCTCCCGGACGCCCTCAAACAAGGGTTGGCGGCTTTGGAAAGTGTGGGCCATCAAGGACTTCGGCTGCAGAACATGGAGATTGCGGTGTTAGATCGGCGTCGGTCGGGCCGGAAGTTCAAACGCCTGTTGCAAGCAGAATTGATCGAGCTCAGCGGGTGATGTGATGATGCCTCCTCGGATCTTCGGCCTCGAAAACGAGTATGGGCTGATTTTCTCTCCGAACGGCCGAGTGTATCTCCCGATGGAGAAGATCCTCGGCTATATCTTCGAAGGACTCATCCCAAACAGTTGGCCGTCCAATGCCTTCCTGTGTAACGGCGCTCGATTTTATCAAGACACCGGGTGCCACCCAGAGTATTCCACTCCGGAATGTGACCGGCTCCGTGATCTGGTGATCCATGACAAAGCGGGTGAACGGTTGTTGGAGACCTGTCTGCCGATGGCGGAAAAACGTTTGCGTGAAGAAGGTCTGGTGGGAGATATCTATATCTTTAAGAACAACACGGACTCCATGGGCAATACCTACGGATGCCACGAAAATTATTTGATGCGGCGCGACCTCGATTTTTGGAAAATCACGGAGCAACTCATTCCATTTTTCGTGACCCGCCAGGTCTTTACCGGGGCCGGCAAGGTGTTAAAGGTCTCCGGCCGCACGCATTTTTTTCTCTCGCAACGCGCCCAACATATCCACGAGAAAACGTCGTCCTCGACCACGTCGTCGCGCAGTATCATCAATACGCGGGATGAACCGCACGCCGATGCGGAAAAATATCGGAGGCTGCATATCATCGTCGGGGATTCGAATATGTCCGAGCTCACGACGTATTTGAAAGTCGGCACCACTGCGGTGGTGCTGTCGATGATCGAAGAAGGGTTTACCGTCAAGGGGATGGAACTCGAAGATCCGGTGAAGGCGATCCGGGACATTTCGAGGGACCCGACGTTAAAAAAGCGCGTCCGACTCGAAGACGGTCGGGAATTGACGGCTCTCGAAATCCAGATGACGTATTACGAACGGGCGGAGGCGTATCTCTCCGCCCTCGGATCGAGCGCCGACGACACGACTCGCGACCTCATCGAATACTGGGGGCACGTGCTTCAGACACTGGTGACCAACCCGATGAAACTCGCTCAGGAGCTTGATTGGGTCATCAAGAAGAATATGATGGATTCGTTTACGGCTCGCAAGAATTGCGGGTGGGACGACCCACGCATCGCGCTCATGGACCTTCAATATCATGATGTCAAACGGAATCGGGGACTGTACTATCTTTTGGAGCGCCAGGATTTGGTGGAGCGATTGGCGACCGAAGATGAGATTCAGCGGGCGATGACGGTTCCGCCCCAGTCCACACGGGCCAAAGTCCGAGGCGATTTCATCAAGTTCGCCAAAGAAAAGAATCGATCGTATACCGTGGACTGGACGTACTTGAAACTGAATGGATACTGGGAAGAGACGATCCTCTGCATGGACCCGTTTTCTAATTCAAACAAACGCGTCGAGGAACTGATCGCGGGTGTTGCAGCCTCCCACCGTTGATGTGAACAGTCGTCGGTTCTACCCGGTGCTCCTCGTGCTGACGTGCCTTGCCTCGCCAGCATGGGGGAATGACACCGATTCGGTTGCGAGACCTCGAACGGTCAAACAGGGCGACGTCCTTGCCTTGACTTTTCCTCTCCGAGACATCGAACCTGCGGCAACGGCCGACGAGTACATCGGACGGTTTCATGACCGGGAAACCCCGGTATTTCCGGTTGCCGGTGGCATAGGGGTCTTGCTCGGTATCGATATGGAAGATGGAGCTGGGACGAGTGATTTTGTGTTGGAACGACGCAAACCCGATGTCACGCGAATCATGGCGCGGGTGGCCGTGACGGTCTTACCGGGCGACTTCGGTGTCCAAAAGCTCTCTCTGCCCCAAAAACAAGTCGATCTGGACGCGGAGACGGTGGAGCGAGTGGAAGAGGAGCAACGGACGATGTTAGCGGCCATGCGGCCGGTCACATCGCGGAGCTGGGAGGGGGACTTCGTCTTGCCATCGGAGGGGCGCGTGCAACATACGTTCGGGTTGAGACGGGTGATCAACGGGCAACCTCGACGACCTCACTCCGGCGAGGATATCAGCGCACCATCAGGGACACCGGTCTTGGCTATCAATGAGGGAACCGTTCAGCTGGTCGCAGACCATTTCTTTAGTGGCAAAAGTATTGTCGTGGATCATGGACTTGGTCTCTATTCGATGTACTTTCACCTCTCTGAGGTGATGGTGCACCCAGGTGATCGGGTGGCCAAAGCCCAGGTGATTGGGGCCGTCGGCGCATCGGGAAGAGCGTCCGGACCTCACCTGCACTGGGGCGTGCGTCTCAATGGCGCACGGGTCAACCCCCTCTCGCTGGCCACGGCAGTGGCTTCGTTCCCACACGTTCTTCAGTAAGATCCCTTCCAATCGGTCCGCCCTTTTCTTGTCGAAACAGAGCCCCACATTTATAATCAAAATATCAGGCCATGAGGAGGCTGTACGATGTCGCCACTTCCTCGCGTTGGAAACCATCATCCGCTGCGAGTATTCTTTACCGTGTTGACGGAGAAGAATTTTTATGAGCAGCTCGGATGGCCGGACCACCGCATCATCCGCTATGTGGCCGATCTGCTCGCCGATTTCTCGGACGTAGACCGGGTCTATCCGTTTCGCGATCAGCAGGGACGAACCAGGACCCTCGTATCGGAGATGCTGCTGGAAGCCGAGTCAGGGGCATCGGGTGTCGCGGACCGCGACACCCATCGACAGATCGGCGATTTCACTCTGTTCATGATGGGGCTATTTCCTGAGCACCTCACCCGTCTCAAGACGAAGGTGTTCAGCACGAGTGGAGATTTCCTTCTCGACTATGTCAAGGTGGGCAAGCGATCGTATCGCATCGTGGCGGAACTGCCCGAGCAAGCCTCAGAGGAAGGCGTAGGAGGGGCCCCCCTGTTTCGAAGGCTTTCCGAGCACTTTGAACTCTGCGTGGCTGGTTTGGGGTGCATCCGAGAGGATCTCCGACGTCAACGCCGGACCCCCTTGGATCGATTTCAGGAACGATTTCTCAATTAGGATGGGCGAGGCGTGTTAGAGCATATTTTCCTGGATATCGACGACCGCGGCGTGGCGGAGGGAGTCCATATACGCCCGAAGGACGCGTTCCTGTTTTTGAGGGAGGGGGGAAGGCAGAGTGGCGTCGGAAGTCGGGCCGGGGTTCTGAGCCGCCTGGCGAGCCCGGGCCTCCTCCCACTCTGGACCCGAGACAGCGGTTGAATCGCCGATGACGGTTTTAACCTTGGCGATGAGTAATTCATCGCGTTGAGAGGACTCGAAGGTTTCCGGTGTCACGTGGTTGGCGGCCAATACCCGGCGGTACAGATCGGGATCGAACCGGCCGTTTTTTTCTTGTTGAAAGGCCTTCATGGAGGCGATGGAATCGGCCAATTCCCGGGAGGTGACGGTGAGGTTCATCCGACGAGCCGTCTTAAGCCATAACTCCCGCTCCACCAAGGTATTGATCGCCACGTGCTTGAGATCGAGCTGCTTGATCAGATCGGCATTGAATTGCTCTTTAAACATATCGCGGTAAAGCCGCTCGTAATTGCGGTAGGTGCGCTCGTATTCCGCGGACGTGATCGATCGGTCATCCACCCGGGCGATGACCGGCGAGGCTTTACCGCTGAAGCCCCACCACCCCATGGTGATGACAAATGTTACGGCGATTACGAGCATAATTGCACGAAAGACCCATGGATTTTCGATGGCGCCTTGCCGCATGAACTTGATCATCGGACCCTCCGATTTACGATTAATCATAGGGTATTGCGCGGCGCAAAAGCAACTACCGGCTGTGCGGTTCCAAGCCCTTGCGTGGGCACTCGATGTTTTCTATAATGCATCGGACTCCGAGCGTGCAGTTGCTGATCGGCGGGGAGGTGCAGGGTGCCGATCGGTTCATCCCTATGGATGCCGACCCCCGAACACAGGCCGAACCAACGGCTGCCGACCCTCTTTCCCGCTGGGTGGCCAAATTTATCGATATCTTGGTCGTGGCGGCGGCGAGTCAGCTCGTGCCGCCGATCGGGTTCTTCGGGGGTGTGACCTACCTACTGATTGCCGATGGGATTCAGCCCGGACAGAGCCTGGGCAAACGCCTTCTCGGGTTAGAAGTCCGCGGTCCCCATGGACGGTCGTGCGGCGTTCGAGAATCGATGCTGCGCAACGGGATTTTGGCTGCGGCCTATGCGGTGTGGCACCTTCTGTCGGGAGGGGGATGGATGATGGCTGGCCTGGGGTGGCTCGTGTTGGCGCTGATATTCGGCGTGGAGGGGGTGCTACTTGCAGGAAATCCACAGGGATTGCGACTGGGCGATGAGGTGGCGGAGACGAGGGTGATAGGGATGGCCGCGGCGGATCGCGCGTAGGCGGAGAGCGGAGGAGGAACCGTGGGGATCACAAATACCGTGTTAGGGTGGTTTTCAAATGATTTGGCGATCGATTTGGGAACCGCCAATACTCTGGTCTACGTGAAAGGCAAAGGGATCGTCATCAACGAGCCCTCCGTCGTGGCCATTGAGAAGAAGAGCGGCCAAGTGCTCGCGGTTGGCAGCGACGCGAAAAAGATGTTGGGGCGCACTCCCGGGAACATCGTCGCGATTCGGCCGATGAAGGACGGCGTTATTGCCGACTTCGAAATCGCGGAAAAGATGCTGCGCCACTTCATCACCCGCGCCCACAATCGCAACACGTTCGTCCGGCCGCGGATCATCATCTGTGTCCCATCCAAGATCACGCAGGTTGAACAACGGGCGGTGAAGGATTCCGCGGAGCTTGCCGGAGCCAGGGAAGTCTACCTGATCGAGGAGCCGATCGCCGCCGCCATCGGAGCGGGATTGCCGATCGCCGAACCGTCGGGCAACATGGTCGTCGACATCGGCGGTGGGACCACCGATGTCGCGGTCATCTCGTTGGCTGGAATCGTCTACAGCGAATCGGTCAAGGTCGCTGGCGATAAGATGGATGATTTCATCATGAGTTATATCAAGCGGAAATATAATCTCTTGATCGGCGATCACATGGCCGAGCAGATCAAGTTCGAGATCGGATCGGCATATCCCCAAGACGAGCGTAAGACGTTCATGATCAAGGGACGCGACCTGATCTCAGGCATTCCACGCACGCTCGTCATCGATGATGCCGAAATTCGGGAGGCATTGGCGGAACCGATCGGGGCGATCGTCAACGCGATCAAAATTGCCTTGGAGAACACGCCTCCGGAGTTGGCTGGGGATATTATCGATAGAGGGATCGTCTTAACCGGTGGAGGGTCACTATTGCGGGGAATGGATGTGCGGCTCCGAGAAGAAACCAATCTGCCGATCATCACGGTCGACAATCCGCTGACGACCGTGGTGCTGGGTACCGGGAAAGCGCTGGACCAAATCGACCTCCTCCAGCGCGTGTCGATTCTGGCCCAATAGGGCGCGGTCAGAGGCCAAGATGGCCCAATCGATTTCTGGATATCGGCGGGTGTGGCTGATCGCGGCGGGTCTCGCCGTCGTGATCGGGGTCCTGGTTTTTCCGGACTGGCCGCGGCGTCCTGCAGGGTTTTTCGAGCGGCCCGTTGCGGCAGTGTTCTCCTTTCTGCAGGGCTCTCTCTCCTCGGCCGTGTCGAAGGTTCGCGGCGTATGGTCGGGATACGTCTTCTTCGTCGGTCTTCGTGAAGAGTCCCGCCGTTTGCAGGTGGATCTCGACCGCGTAACCCTGGAACGGGATACGCTCCGCGAAGTCGTCGAGGAAAATCGCCGTTTAACAGCGCTTCTGGAGTTCCAGCCCTCGGCGACAGCCACCCTTCGGGGGGCCAGGGTGGTCGGCCGGGATCCCTCGCGATGGTTTCAAGCGGTCACCATCGATCGCGGAAGCCAAACCGGAGCGGCGGTCGACGAGGGCGTCGAAGTACCCATGGGGATTGTCGGGACCGTCGTCAAGGTGTTTCCCACGACCGCGGTGGTGTTGTTGATCAGCGATCGACTCAGTGCCGTGCCGGCCCTGGTTCAGCGGACGCGTGAGCAAGGTATTGTCGAAGGGACCTTCGGAGGGCGGGCGCGATTAAAGTATCTTCCGCCGTCGTCCGACATCCGAGAGGGAGACGTCATCTTGACCTCTGGGTTGACGGAGGCGTTTCCCAAAGGCCTCGTCGTGGGTACCGTGAGCCGGGTTCAGCGCACTGAAGGCGAGTTGTACCCCGACGTGGAGGTCATCCCCTCAGCGGATCTCTCTCGATTGGAAGAGGTCCTGGTCATCGAGCGTCTCCAGGCCTCCTAGGATGAGGTTCGCGTGGTCCGGAGGAGGAACTCGTCAAGCAGACGTGGTGCGCCGGCTCCTGTGGGGCGCAGCGTTTGTCGTCGTGTTGCCGCTGCAGTCTTCGGTTGTCAATGTCGTAGCGATCAGCGGGGTCGCCCCCGATCTTCCGCTGATTGGCCTTCTTTTTTTTTCAATCATCGAAGGGCCGCCCGCGGGCTTTATGGGGGGGGCGGCCTTGGGTCTGGCCCTCGATCTCTTTTCGGCGAGCGGGACCGCTTTTTATACCGGAGTCTACGCCAGCCTCGGTCTGGGGGCCGCCCTGATCGGCCGGCTGACGGCGAATGTCCGCGCACCCCTGTTGCTGGCCGCAGTGGCCTCGGCATCCGTCATGCTTGGCGGAGCCCACGCGATCTGGTTTCAACCGTTCGAACGCGCAGAGGACCTGGGGCGGTGGCTGACGAGTTCGCTTGGACCACAGGCCTTGTACGACACCGTGTTCGCAGGAGTGCTCTACGCGTTTGGGATGTGGTGGCATCCTGCCGCTCGCCAATCACTCAAGGATCACGATGACTTCTTCTCCGCAGGACGATTTCCAGGATCTGTATGACAGGATCACGTGGGGGGCTGTTGTTATCCTCCTTCTGATGGGTCTCTTGGTGATCCGTGCCTGGTACTTGCAGGTGGTCGCGGGGCAAACATACCGCGAGCTGGCCGACAACAACCGGGTGCGGATGGTGAGCGTGCTCCCCCAGCGAGGGTTGATGTACGACCGGCGAGGACGGCTGCTGGTCAACAATACACCCGGCTTTACCCTCTACCTCGTGCTGGAAGACGCTCCCAAGCCCCTCGATTCACTCATCGAGCGTCTAGCACCCTACCTCGAGATGACCGAGGACGAGATTCGCGATCGGGTGAAGAACCCTAGGGTCGGCGGTCCGTTCACGCCCATTCCAATCAAAAATCACTTGAGCCTGAAAGAAGTGGCGTTGATCGAGTCGCACCGTCCCGATTTCCCGGGTGTCAAAATTGAAGTGGAGGCTCAGCGGAACTATCCGTATGGAGCGTGGGCCTCGCATCTGCTCGGCTATGTCAGCGAAGTTTCGGCCGTCCAACGTGGGAACGAGGAGTTTGCGACCCTCCCACCGGGTATGCAGGTAGGCCAGTACGGAGCGGAGCTGGCATATGATGCGGTGCTGCGGGGACAACCGGGTGAAAAAGGTGTCGAGGTCGACGCCCTGGGGCACGAGCGTCGCGTCGTCCGTCAGAACCCACCGGTCCGCGGGGAAGATCTGTACCTGACGATCGATGCGGATGTACAACGTGAGGCCGAAGAGGCGCTCCGGGACAAGGCGGGGGTCGTCGTGGCGCTGGACCCGACGACGGGTGAGGTCCTCGCGTTGGTCAGCCATCCTGATTTCGATCCGAATGTTTTATCGGTGGGACTCACGGTGTCGCGCTGGGCCGAACTGCTCGCCGACCCCGGTCGTCCACTCAACAATCGCGCCATTCAGGGACAGTATCCGCCGGGCTCGACGTTTAAGATCGTGGTCGCAACCGCAGCGTTGGAACGGAAGGCGATTACTCCAGATTGGCGTACGACCTGTTCGGGCGGGAAATTCTTCGGCAACCGGCGGTTTCGGGACTGGAAAGCCGGTGGACACGGCATCATCGACCTCCACCGCGCGATCGTGGAATCCTGCGACGTGTATTTTTACGAAGTCGGGAGTCAGATCGGGATCGATGCGATCGCAGAGTTCGCCGAGGCATATGGGCTGGGCGAGCCCACGGGCATCCGGTTGTCGTCGGAGAAGAAAGGCGTCGTTCCGTCCACGCGCTGGAAATTGGCGGCGCGACACGAGCCCTGGTATCCAGGCGAGACGCTGTCGGTGTCGATCGGGCAAGGGTACGTCAACGTCACTCCGCTTCAGATGGCGATGATGATCGGAACCGTGGCGACCGGTGGCGAGCGGCACCGCCCCCGGTACGTCCGATCCATCCGCCAACGCGACGGCTCCACGGTCGATGCGGAACCGGAATCGCCCCTCGATCCGATGCACGTCAGCGCACAGACCTTCGCGCTCCTACGTCAAGCCCTGCGGGGCGTGGTGGTCGAACCGGGTGGAACGGCCAGCGCGGCGCGTTCGACGATGACGGAGGTGGCGGGTAAGACAGGAACCGCTCAGGTTGTCGGCATGCCGCAGGCTGGCCGGGCTACCCCGGTGAAGAACCTCGAAGACCACGCGTGGTTTGTGGCGTTTGCGCCGGTGGAGTCCCCTCGGATCGCGGTGGCCGTCTTGGTCGAGCACGGCGGGCACGGCGGCAGCGCCGCCGCGCCGATTGCGAAGCGCGTCATCGAAACGTATCTTGCGGCCGAGGCCGGCTCCACCCCGGGCGCTGCTCCGTCCCCCGCCGCGCTCTAGGAGAAGTGAACGGGTGGTCAGACTCGCGAAAAATCGACTGGGTAGTCTGGATTGGAAGGTGTTGGTTGCAATCGGACTGATCGTGGCGGCCGGTGTGGCGACGATCTACAGCACCACCACGCATCAGACCGGCCGGCCGTCCACGCTCTACCTGAAGCAGATTGCGTGGCTCGGGATGGGGATGGCGGTCTTCGTGTCCGTAGCGTTGGTCGATTACCACACGTTGACCCGCTATGCCTATACCGGGTACGCCGTCGTCATCGTCCTGCTGGTCGGCGTCCTGCTGGTCGGCCGCATTGGGATGGGCGCGCGTCGGTGGATTTCGCTCGGCCTGTTCGATGTGCAGCCATCCGAGTTGGCCAAATTGGTGCTGATTCTTGTCTTGGCGCGCTACTGTTCCGAGAAACACGTGCGCGGAGGGCTCGGTCCGGCCCAACTCTTGGCCCCGCTGATCCTGGCGCTCATTCCGATCGGGCTCATTCTGAAGCAACCGGATCTCGGCACAGGGCTCACGTTGCTGGCGATCTCGCTGAGTATGATCTTGCTCGTGGGGATTCGATATCAGTCGATCGTCTTTTTAGGGCTGTCGGCGCTGATGCTCTTTCCCTTCTTCTGGCACGTGTTTTGGAATTCGTTGAAGGGGTATCAGCGAAACCGGCTGCTGACCTTCGTGAACCCGTCATCCGACCCCCTCGGCCTGGGGTACCACGTCATCCAGTCGAAGATCGCGATCGGTTCAGGGGGGTTTTGGGGCAAGGGATTTTTGGGAAGCACGCAGAGCCAACTCAAGTTCCTGCCCGAAGGCCATACCGATTTCATCTTTGCGGTGTTTGCCGAGGAGTGGGGATTCATCGGGGTCATAGGGCTGTTGGCCCTGTACGGATTCGTCCTGTTTTGGATCATGGAAACAGCGTACAAGGCGAAGGATCGAGAGGGCGCTTTCCTCGCCATCGGGGTGGCGGGGATGGTGGTGTTCTCCCTCGTGGTGAATATCGGGATGACCCTGGGGATGATGCCGGTGGTCGGCGTTCCGCTCTTGTTGATGAGCTACGGTGGGTCCTCGATGTTGACGGTGTTTGCGGCGCTGGGGCTGGTGATGAATGTACGTCTGCGGCGGTTTATGTTATTTTACTGAGCCGTTGGTGGGAAGTCCACAATGCGTCTCACAGGCAGCAAGCGGGGACGGCGGGGCGGAGAGAGCGGAGCCCGGATCGCAGGGAGCGAGGAATGGGTGTGGAGATTGTGATCAATCCGGCGCCCGAGGAAACTCGGGTCGCGGTGCTCGAGAACCAGATACTCACGGAGCTGTATATCGATCGGAAACGGGATCGCGGCATCGTGGGGAACGTGTATAAAGGCCGGGTCGTCAAGGTGTTGCCCGGGATGCAGGCTGCCTTCGTGGACGTGGGTGTCGAGCGCGCGGCGTTTCTCTATGTCGCGGATGTCACGACGTCTTCCGACGAGGACCAACCGGTTCTGGATGGCGAGGCGCCCGATGTAGCCGACGGGGAACCTAAGGATACGGAAGAGCCGGAGGAAGACGCGGCCAAGACTCCTCCACGCCCGCGCCGTGTCCACCGTCCGATCGAAGAACTCCTGGAGGAGGGGCAGGAGGTCGTGGTTCAAGTGACCAAGGACCCCATCGGCACCAAAGGCTGCCGCGTGACCACGTATCTGTCTCTTCCTGGACGGTATCTCGTGTACATGCCGACCGTGAACCATGTCGGGATTTCCCGTCGGATCGGCGATGAGGCGGAACGAACCCGCTTGCGCGAGATGATGCAGCGCCTGCGGAAACCTGGCACAGGATACATTATCCGCACGGTGAGCGAGGGGACGAGCGAGGAGGAGTTCCGTTTGGATATGGAGTTCCTCGAGCGTCTATGGCAGACCATTCGAGATGAAGGTCAGCGAACCTCGGCACCGGCGTTGCTGCACGCCGACTTAGATCTTTCGTTGCGGACAGTTCGAGATCTCTTGACGCACAAAGTGGACCGGCTCACGATCGGGTCGCGACCGGAATACGACCGCGTTCGACAGTTTGTGGGGACCTACCTGCCGAATCTCATTTCGAAAGTGCATTTGTACGCGCAGGACGAGCCGATTTTCGATCGGTACGGGATCGAGATCGAAATCTCAAAAGCCCTCGGGCGTCGGGTCTGGCTAAAATCAGGCGGGTACATCGTCATCGAGCCTACCGAGGCGCTCACCGTCGTGGATGTCAACACCGGCCGGTACGTCGGTAAACGGGATCTTGAAGAAACCATCTTTAAGACCAATCTGGAAGCGGCTAAAGAGATCGCCTACCAGCTTCGGCTGCGCAACATCGGCGGGATCATCATCATCGATTTCATCGATATGGAGAAAGAGAAAAACCGCGAGCGAGTCTTCGCGGCCTTGCGAGAAGCGTTGACGCACGACCGCGCGCGAAGCAATATTCTGAAAATCTCGGAGCTGGGACTCGTGGAGATGTCGCGGGAGCGCGTGCGCGAAGACCTTCTCCGGGTGTTGTGCGACGGCTGTCTGTACTGCGAGAGGCGGGGTCATATCAAGTCGGCGACGACCGTGTGCTACGAAATCTTTCGGGAAATCAGGCGGGCCGGCGCCTCGCGCGAGGAAAGCAAGGTCCTTATCGCGGTGCATCCTACCGTGGCGAACTTGCTGTTTGACGAGGAGCGCGGCGGCGTGGAAGCTCTTGAGCGCGAGTACAACAAGCGCATCATCATCAAGGCCGACCCGCACCTCCACCAGGAACAGTACGACATCGTGATGGTCTAGGCGGATGGCGTTGCACGCACCCCTCGATCGCGACGAGTGGCGAGCGTGGCTCGGTTTGTTGCGCGTGTCCGGGGTGGGCCCCGTGACCTACCGAGCGCTCATCGAAGCTTTCGGTTCTCCTCGCGACGTCTTCCGGGCGTCCGGGCCGATGCTGAACCGAGTGCCGGGGTGTTCGCCGCGCGTTGCATCGGCGGTACGGAACTTCGCCGCCTGGGGGGAGGTGGACGCCGAGCTGGACCGGCTCGATGCCGTGGGCGCGAACCTGATTACCTTGGCCGATCCGCGATATCCCGTTCACCTTCGGACGATCCACGATCCGCCCCCCCTGCTATACGTGTTGGGAGACCTGCCTCCGGGCGAGCGCCGTGTCATTGCCCTAGTCGGTTCTCGCCGAGCGACGCCCTATGGGGTGGCCGTCGCGTCCCGTATCGCCGGAGAGTTGGCGCGAGCGGGGTTTGTGGTGGTGAGCGGGATGGCGCGCGGGATCGACACCGCCGCCCATCAAGGTGCGCTTTCCGTTGGGGGACAGACGGTTGGAGTCTTGGGATGTGGTGTGGATGTGGCCTACCCGCCGGAAAGTCGTTCGCTCAAATCCGAGGTGCGCGCGCACGGTGCGGTGCTGTCGGAATTGTCGCCGGGCGCTCCTCCGGATGCCCACCACTTTCCTGCGCGGAACCGGATCATCAGTGGAATGTCTTTGGCGGTCCTCGTCATCGAAGCCACCGCGGAGAGCGGATCCCTCATCACCGCCCGCCTGGCCTTGGAGCAAGGCCGCGAGGTGTTCGCGGTGCCCGGCAACGTGGGGTCCGCGACCAGCGTGGGAACGAATCGATTGATCAAGGCGGGCGCCACGTTGGTGGAAACGGCCGAGGACGTGATCGAGGCGCTCGCCGCACAAGTGGGAGAGTCATCCGCGGCGCGCTTGGGCGACCCTCCCGCGCCGGGGCCGGAGCTGACCGACGACGAGGTCCAGGTGGTTGAGCTCCTCTCATGGGAACCCGCTCACGTCGACGAGCTCACGACCCGAGCCCGGATGCCGCCAGAGCGGCTCGCCGGCATTCTGCTGAGTCTGGAACTCAAAGGAGCCGCGCGGCATCTCGCCGGGCACCTCTATGTCCGGCACGGCGACGGGTGACGCGGGACGAGAATCGGGTATAATCCAACCAGAGATACCGCCGGGGGGAATAGGAATCGTGAATGGGTAAGTCGCTCGTCATCGTTGAGTCGCCGTCGAAAGCCAAGACCCTGAATAAGTATCTGGGGAAGAAATATACCGTCTTGGCTTCGGTCGGACACGTGATAGACCTGCCAAAGAGCAAGTTCGGGGTCGATGTCGAGCACGATTTCCGCCCGCAGTACCAGGTGATCCGGGGCAAGAAGAAGGTGCTGGACGACATCAAGGCCGCGGCCAAGAAAGCCGATCGCGTCTACCTCGGTCCCGATCCCGACCGCGAGGGCGAGGCCATCGCGTGGCATATCGCCCAGGAGCTCAACGGAACCGGGAAGAAGGATCGTGAAAAGGTCAAGCGTGTCCTGTTCAATGAGATCACCGAGCGCGCCGTCAAGCTGGCGATCGAGAATGCGGGGAAGATCAACCAAGACAAGTTCGACGCCCAGCAGGCTCGCCGCATCCTCGATCGGATCGTGGGCTACACCATCAGCCCGCTGCTGTGGGAGAAGGTCCGCCGCGGCCTCTCGGCGGGGCGCGTGCAGTCGGTCGCGGTGCGAATCATCTGCGAGCGCGAGCGGGAGATCGCGGCGTTTCAGAGCGTGGAGTATTGGTCGATCGCGGCAGCGTTGGAAGGGGAGACCCCCCCCGCGTTCGAAGCGAAACTGTTGAAATGGCGGGGGGCGGACGTTGCGCTCGCGAACGGAGAGGCGGCCGCTGCCGTGACCGAGGCGCTCCAGGGACGCCCGTTCACCGTCGCCCAGATCGAAAAGAAGGAGCGACGTAAAAATCCGCCCGCTCCCTTCACGACCAGCAAGCTCCAGCAAGAGGCCTCGCGCAAGCTCCGTTTCTCGCCGAAGCGGACGATGGCGCTTGCCCAGCGTCTCTACGAAGGGGTGGAGGTGGGCAGCGAGGGACCGGTAGGGTTGATCACCTACATGCGTACCGACTCCACGCGGATTTCGCAGGAGGCGCAAGAGGAGGCGACCGCGTTCGTGCGCGAGCGTTTCGGCGCCGACTACGTGCCGGGGACCCCGAACGTGTTCAAGAACAAGAAGGGCGCGCAGGACGCCCACGAAGCGATCCGGCCTACGGCCGTCGCGCGGGACCCTGAGCAGCTCAAGGCCATGCTCGATCGTGACCTGTATCAGTTGTACGCGATGATCTGGAAACGCTTTGTCGCGAGTCAGATGACGCCCGCGATCATGGAGCAGACCCGCGTGGACATCGAGGCCGGCGAGGGGCTCTTCAGGGCCACCGGCGCCGTCGTGCGGTTCCCGGGTTTCACCACGCTGTACACCGAAACGGCGGAACCGGCTCAGGCCGGCGCGAAGGTGGAAGAGGAGCAGGAGGAGGAGCGGCGCTTGCCGACTCTCAACGAGGGCGATCGCCTCCGGGTACACGACCTGCTTCCTCGCCAGCACTTTACCCAACCGCCGCCGCGGTTCACCGAATCCCTCCTGATCAAAGAGCTGGAGGAGCAGGGGATCGGGCGGCCCAGCACGTACGCGTCGATCATCTCCACGATCCAGGACCGCAAATACGTCGCCAAAGTTGAAGGCCGGCTCCGGCCCGAGGAACTGGGCGTCGTGGTCAACGACCTTCTCGTCCAGCATTTTCCCCAGATCCTCAACGTCCAGTTTACGGCCGACATGGAAGAAAAACTCGATCAGATCGAAGAGGGGAGCAAGCCGTGGGTGCAGACCGTGCGGGAGTTCTACGGGCCCTTTAGCGACTACCTCTCCAAGGCCACCTCGGACATGCGCGACGTGAAGCGGGAGGAACGCCCGACTGAGATCGAGTGCGAACGCTGCCAACGGAAGATGGTCATCAAGTGGGGCCGGAACGGCCGCTTTCTCGCGTGTCCGGGCTATCCCGAGTGCAAGAACACCAAGGAATTTCGGGAAGAGCCGGACGGGACCATCGTGGTGGTGGCCAAGGAAACCGAGACCTCCGAAGTGTGCGACAAATGCGGGGGGGGGATGGTGATCAAGAGCGGCCGTTTCGGCCGCTTCCTGGCCTGTTCCAACTACCCCGCGTGCAAGACCACCCGTTCGCTCGGGACCGGAGTGACGTGCCCGAGACCCGAATGCGGAGGCCAACTGTTGGAGAAGCGGACCAGGAAGGGGCGGGTCTTTTACTCCTGCGGCCACTACCCGAAGTGTGATTACGCTCTCTGGGAGCGCCCCCTTCCCAAGCCTTGCCCTCAGTGTCACGCTCCCTTTGTGGTGGAAAAGGCGACGCGGGGAGCCGACCCACGGGTCCGATGCATTGTCGAAGGCTGCGGGTACGAAGAGGAAGACCCCGCAGCGTAGCATAGCAATATCGTCAATGCGCCGAAGGCCCCATGACGGGTGATGTAGGAACCAGCCGCGTCGCCTGTCAATGCGTTGCAGGCATCACGAGGGGCGGCGAAGGAACCTGTCCGCGTAGTCTGCCAACGAGCCGCCGGCGTTACTGCGGGCGGCGGCTCGACCTACTGTATAGCCTGGCGGCTGTAGCCCGCAGCCTCCTGTCCGGGGCTCGCCGAACCTAGAGTCTGTATTGGTGGTTTGTCCGGGGTGCGTCCGCTTGATGCCCTTGTAATTGCCGTGATATGATGCGGATCATGTTTGGTCAGCGGTGTGCCACCTGGTGCGCGCGTTTGGTGATCGACGGCGCACCCACCACGTTCTTATTGTTTTCAATATTTCGGAACACACCGGTCCCCCGTCAGGTGGGGCGGACCATCCTTTGAACGTGTTACCCGATCAGGACGTCGGACATTCACTAGCAGGAGCAACCGTTCCGGCCGGCCGTCTCGATGCGGCGTCGGATGGGCGCCGGTTGCTCGACCGATTTCGATTCGATGGTCTGCATAGTCGCTCGGGAGCCGACGGGCTGCCTCGCTGGCGAGTGAGCCCGGAGCCCTATTGGTTGGTGCCGACGGAGGTCGAGTTTCTCGAACGGCTGGGCGTGTCGCTACTCGCCTTCTATCGCTCGCTCAACCGTCTCTATTATGCGAGCGTCAAGACTCCGAAGTTGGCGTGGGTTCGCCACTACCTCGACCAGGGTAAACCACAAGCGGCGATCGACTACGGACTGATGCGCCGGGTCCGCGATCAGCTTCCGGGGCTCTTACGGCCCGATCTCTTTGCCACCCCAAGTGGGTTCATTGCCTCGGAGCTCGATGCGGTGCCGGGAGGGTTTGGTCTTACCGCGGCCTTTCACGACGCATACGGCGAACTGGGTTTCTCCCTCGTCGGTGGCCTGAGCGGCATGCTCCAGGGTTTTGCGCGCATGGTGTCGACCGATCGAGGCGTGTCTCGCGTCGGCATCGTCGTCTCCGATGAATCGGCGGATTATCGGCCTGAGATGGCGTGGATGGCGAAAGCGTTGACCGCGTCGGGCACTCCGACGGTGGCGGTCACCCCTCACGAGGTGACCTTCACTGAAGAGGGATTGATCATTGGGACGTCGGATGGCCCGTCCCGAATGGATGTCCTCTATCGATTCTTCGAGCTCTTCGACCTCAAAAATATCCCGAAATCAGACCTGTTCCTCTACGCGGCGAAAAAGGGGACCGTTCGGATGACTCCTCCGGCAAAAGCCTTCTTAGAGGAGAAGGCGGCCATGGCGCTCTGGCATCACCCGATGCTGGAGGCGTGGTGGCGGGACGACATGGGGCGCGAAACCGCCGAAGGGATGTCGAGACTTTTTCCTCGCACGTGGATGCTCGATCCGTCGGAGGTGCCCCCGCACGCCGTCATCGCCGGGTTTACCCTGGGAGGCCAGCCGATCCACGATTGGCGGGATCTCATGGGGGCAAGCCAGCGCGAGCGGCGCTTTGTGATCAAACCATCGGGATTTTCAGAGCGGGCTTGGGGGAGTCGCGGGGTGGTGGTCGGACATGACCAGTCCGCGGACGCGTGGTCGGCGGCGGTGGCCGACGCTTTGGAGGCCTTTCCCGTTACGCCCCATATTCTGCAGGAGTTTCACACGCCCCGGCACGATCAGGTGTCGTACTATGACGAGGTGAGCGCCACGGTTCAAACGATGACCGGGCGAACCCGGCTCTCGCCCTATTACTTCGTTTCTGGTGATGATGTGGTGCTGGGCGGGGTCCTTGCCACGGTCTGCGCGCTGGACAAGAAGATAATCCATGGTATGACGGATGCCGTCTTGGCTCCCTGCGCCGTCAAAGCGCCGTTGCCTGGACCGTTATCGTAACGACGCGGCGATCCTCAATATCAAGGAGTGGACGTGTGACCGACCAATGGAAGTATGACCTCCGGGATAGCGTGGAGGCTGTCGAAGACCTGATCAAGCGCCTGGGGCTTTCCGTGCAGGAGTCTGAGCGCTTGCGCGAGGTGATTGCGCGGTATCCGATGCGGATCACGCCCCATGTGCTCAAAACGATCCGATACAAGGGCGATCCCATCTGGCTTCAGGTCATTCCCACCACCGAGGAGATGGATGTCGCGTATGAGATGCAAGACGATCCCTTGAACGAGGAGGGCGATATGGTGGTGCCCCACCTCGTCCACCGGTACCCCGATCGGGTCCTCTTGTTTGTGACCAATCAGTGTCCGATCTACTGCCGTTTTTGCACCCGTAAGCGGTTCGTCGGTTCGCCGGGCGGCACCATCACCCCCGAGGGGATCGACGCGGTGGCGGACTACATCAGCTCCCACGCCGAGATCCGCGACATCATCTTTTCAGGTGGAGACCCGCTCCTGCTCGTGGACACCCTGCTCGATCGGATCCTCTCGACCCTCCGCGCGATTCCCCACCTCGAGATCATTCGGATCGGATCGCGCGTACCGGGTACGCTCCCGTCCCGAATCACCCCCGAACTGTGCGCGATGCTCAGGAAATATCACCCGTTGTACATGAACCTGCACTTCAATCACCCGGACGAGATCACGGCAGAGGTTGCCGAAGCCTGTGGTCGTCTCGCCGACGCCGGTATCCCCTTGGGAAGCCAGACGGTACTGCTCAGGGGGGTGAACGATGACCCTGACACCATGAAACACCTGATGCAGAAGTTACTCCGAATTCGGGTGAAACCGTACTATCTCTACCAGGCCGATTTAGTGACGGGGACTCAGCAGTTTCGGACCCCGGTCGAGACCGGCTTGAATATTTTGCGAGCGCTGCACGGGCACACCTCAGGGATGGCGATACCCCGCTATGTGATTGATGCCCCTGGAGGAGGAGGTAAGATCACGATGGTGCCTCCCGAGTTTGTTCTCGAGATGAACTCCCGCGAGGTAATCCTCAAGAACTATGAGGATCAGGTTTACCGCTATCCCCAGGTCCAGCAAGCGCGGAATGGAGAAGGCGGCTACGCCCCTTGCGGGGGCGCGGCACCGAAGGAAGATTCCGGACGGCCGATCCCGTTACAGCGGTTGCCACAATAGATCATCCAATGAACTCGGAGAGAGAGCAGGTCACTTTGTCACGCGGCGTGTTTCGCCAACTTTGTTGAAGGGGGAAGGTATGGTCAAGAACGATCGCTGGATCAGGAAGATGGCCAAGGAAGTCGGGATGATCACCCCTTTTGAAGAAAAACAGGTGCGGGAGAGGACGATTTCTTACGGACTGTCGTCGTACGGGTATGACTTGAGGATCTCGAACGACTTCAAGATTTTTACGAATATCAACCATACCACGGTCGATCCGAAGGACTTCGACGTCAAGTCGTTCGTCGATTTTAAGGGGGATGTCTGTATCATTCCCCCAAACTCGTTCGCGCTGGGCCGCAGCGTCGAGTATTTTAAGATCCCTCGCAACGTCATCACGGTGTGCGTCGGGAAGTCGACGTACGCGCGCTGCGGCATTATCACCAACGTGACCCCCTTTGAGCCGGAGTGGGAAGGCCACGTGACCCTGGAAATTTCCAACACCACCCCGCTGCCTGCGAAGATCTACGCGTTCGAGGGTATCGCTCAGGTCCTCTTCTTCGAAAGCGACGAAGCGTGTGAAACGTCGTACGCTGATCGTCGTGGGAAATACCAGGCGCAGACCGGTATCACACTCCCTCGCCTGTGAGGCGGGCGGTCCCGATGCCGTGATGGTAAGTTCTTGCCCATCTTTACGGACCCGAGTGATCAAAGACGGGAAGACCAGAGATCTTGAGCACTTTTTATCCTAAAAATTGAGGACCGAAGCGATAGGATCAAAAACAAGGGAAAGATAACCGTTCAGCGCTCATCAAAATTCCACAAAAAGTGAAAAGTGCTTGACAGCTCTGGAGGCATTTGCTATAAGCAACAAGGCCTCTCTTGAGGTCATTCGTGGATGGTAAGAGGGTTACTTTAGTACGGTGTTTGTTCCGAAAGGAGGGTACGCGCAGTGGCACGAGGAAAGGTGAAGTGGTTTAATGCAAGCAAGGGGTATGGGTTCATCTCCCAGGAGGATGGCAGTGATGTCTTCGTTCACTTCTCGGCGATTCAGGGCGATGGGTTTAAGACCCTCGACGAAGGCCAGGAAGTCGAGTTTGACGTCATCAAGGGAGCGAAAGGGCCTCAAGCGGCAAACGTGGTGAAAGCCTAACGCGTCCGACCCTCCGTCTCGAAAATCTCAGGCGCCCCTCGGAATCATTCCCCATTCCGAGGGGCGCCGGCGCTTTAAGAATCCAGACGCTCGAAGAACGCTGCTCCCACGGAGTCCGCAAGGGCAAGTCCCCGCGTCGTCAGCCGAAGAAGTGGCCGACGCGCTTCCATCAGTCCGGTCTCGACTAACCGTTCAATAGTTTGGCCGTACTGTTCCCAGGGATCGAGCCCGACCCGAGCGTACAATCCGTCTCCGTTGATTCCCTCGATCATGCGGACGCCGAATGCCAGAGCCTCGGCCAGTTGCTGCGTCCGATCGAGCGATTCCTGGCCTGCGGTCCAGGCATCGGCCTGACCACCTTTGAGATAGTCGAGCGGGTCGAAGTGATTCCACCACCGGCGGCCGTCCAGGTGCGAATGGGCGCTCGCCCCAACGCCGAGCCAGTCGTCGCACGACCAATACAAGATGTTATGCCGACACGAAAAATCGGGGCGCGCCGGACGAGCGAAACGCGCATCGTCAGGGTCCGGTGTGTGTTGAGATGCGCCAAGCCGGGCATAGTTCGAGATCTCATACCGGGTAAACCCCTGGGCTCGAAGAGCATCATGCAGGATCCCTTCCAGGATCTCGATGTGTTCATCCGGCGGAAGCGAAGTCCGACCGTTTTCGATAGCGGTTCCAAAAGGGGTCCCGGTTTCGGGGGTCAACGCGTAGGCGGAGAGATGGTCTGGGTTGAGAGCCATGGCCGAGGCGACGGTATTGCTCCAGGTTTCGGCTGATTGGCCCGGTATTCCGTAGATGAGGTCGATGTTGAGGTTGGTGCATCCGGCCCGTCTGGTCTGTTCGAATACCCGCATGACTCGATCGGCCGTGTGCGCCCGGCGCAGGCTGACCAACTCGCGAGGGTCGAGCGATTGAACGCCCAGGCTGATCCGGGTGACGCCCGCGTCGATAAAGGCTCGTAGCCGGTCATACGACACCGTCTCGGGATTCGTCTCCAGCGTAATCTCCGCGTCGGAAGTCAACGAGAATGCCACACGACAGTGCGCGATCAACGCGCTGATCGCGCCGGGGGAAGCCAACGAGGGCGTGCCCCCTCCGAAGAAAAGGGTCGAGGCCGTCCGGCCTGCGAACAGCTCCCTCTGAACGTAGGCGTCGATCTCGCGGTGGACGCCGTCTACGTAACTCGCCATGAGATGGGGTGCCCCGCTGAGGGAGCTAAACGCACAGTACGAACATTTGCTGACGCAGAAGGGGATGTGGATATACACGCCGAACAGTCGTTCGGACAACGCGGGTTGCGCCGTGACATGTGGAGATGGAAACATCGCTCGATCCTCGCAATCCATGGTATGATCGCATCCGCGTGAATCAAGGTCAAGACCATGATCGATCGTGATGTTGGGTAACGCAGCGTGGGCAGGCGGGTGGCCGGCTGGGGTGATGATGCCTGGATGAAGGGTCTGTCGGGTTCGCGTAAGCCGCGCCGGCGGCGGGGCTTACGCCGGATCTGGTGGGGTGCGGCCGCACTGGCTGTCGTGGCAGGATATCTGGTCTCCCTGTACGTGACGGTCACGTCGCGTTTCGAGGGCCCCCATTGGAAAGTCCCCTCCACGGTGTACGCCGAGCCGGTGACGATCTACCCCGGTCTGGATGTCTCGGCCCATCACATCCGCGATCGGCTCCTTCGGTTGGGGTACGGACCCGTGACGACGGCCCCTCGCCGCCCCGGCGAGTTTCGATGGAGCGACGATCGGCTGGAACTCTATCTTCAGGACTTCGTCTATCCCGACCGCGCGGTCGAAGGCTTTCCCGTGGCGGCCGACCTCCAAGATCATCGCGTCGTGCGGTTGGTGCGCCTACCTGACAGTATTCCGCTGACCAGCGTCGATCTCGAACCGGAAGTGATCGCGGGCCTCTTCGACGAAAATTGGGAAGGTCGCCGGCTGGTCCGCCTGGGCGATGTACCGCCCGCGCTGACCGACGCCGTGCTCGCCGTCGAGGATGCTCGCTTTTACGAGCACTGGGGCATCGATCTGCGTTCGGTCGCTCGGGCGCTCTGGACCGACCTGAAGGAGGGCGAGTTCACCCAGGGCGGGAGCACGTTGACGCAGCAACTCGTGAAGAATTTCTACTTGACCCAGGAACGGACCCTCTACCGCAAGATCACCGAAGCGATCATGGCCGTGATGTTGGAAGCGCGATACGACAAGCGCGCGATTTTGGAAGCCTACCTCAACGAGATCTACCTCGGTCAGCGCGGCGAGATGGGCGTGTACGGCGTGGGAGAGGCCTCGCGGCTGTACTTCGGTAAAGACGTCGGGCGGCTCACCTTGCCTGAAGCGGCCTTGCTGGCCGGTATGATCCGATCCCCGCGCGCGTACAATCCGCAGAGCGACCCAGACCGGGCGCGCACGGCGCGAGATCGGGTGATCCGTCGGATGCTTGCGTTGAAGAAAATCGATGCCGACGAGGCGCGCGAGGCCTTGGTGGAGCCGGTGCCGACCCGTCCAAAGGCGCGAGCCGCTGTCCGGGCACCCTACTTTGTGGACGTGGTTCGCGACCAACTCGAGCGCCTCTATTCGCGCGACGCCCTGACCTCGGAGGGGCTTAGGATCTTCACAAGTCTTGACGTTGAAACGCAACGCAGTACCGAGGAGGCGTTGCGCACCGGGCTCGCCTCGATCGAGCGGCGCGTCCCGAAGGGGGATGACCCGCTGCAGGGAAGCGTCATCGTCATGCAGCCCCAGACCGGCTACATCAGGGCTCTCGTTGGGGGTCGGGATTACGCAGAAACCCAATTTAATCGGGTGACCCAGGCGCGCCGGCAGCCCGGATCGCTGTTCAAGCCCATCGCCTATCTCGCGGCGTTACGAAAGGATGGGGAAACCGGGGCGCCGCGCTATACCCCCGTGAGTGTGGTGCAGGATGCTCCGGTAACGGTCGTCACCAATGGGCGGCCGTGGACGCCGCAAAACTACGACAAGCTGTACCACGGTCCGGTCACGCTTCGAACCGCCCTGGAATACTCCTTCAACGCGGCCGCGGTCGGGGTAGCCCAGGAGATCGGCGCCGAGCGGGTGATCGCGACCGCGAGGGCGCTTGGCATCACGACGCCGCTGCAAGCCGTTCCGTCTCTCGTCTTGGGCACCTCGGAGGTGATCCCACTGGAGTTGGCCGGGGCGTATGCGGTGCTCGCCAATTTCGGGACCAAGACCGAACCCTTGGTGATCAAGGCCGTGATGGATCAGGGCGGCCAAGTCCTCACCCGCAAGGAGATTGCCGTCGAACAGGTCATCTCCCCCGAAGAGGCGTACCTGATCACCTCGCTCTTGCAGGGCGTCGTGGAACGAGGGACCGGACGAGGGGTGCGGGCACTGGGATTCGACCGTCCGGTGGCCGGCAAGACGGGGACCACCAGCGACTTCCGGGACGCCTGGTTCGTCGGCTATACGCCGGAAACACTGGTCTTGGTCTGGGTCGGGTTTGATCGCAACCGGCCGCTCCAATTGACGGGCGCCCAAGCGGCGCTGCCGATCTGGACGGACATCATGCGCCGCGTGACCGAGGGAGAACCGCCGACCGATTTCACGCCGCCGCCCGGGATCGTCCTCCGCCAGGTTGACCCTGCGAGCGGTTTGTTGAGCAACCGCCAGTGTCCCGATGCCATCACCGAGGCGTTTCTGGCGGGAACCGAGCCGACCGGTTGGTGCGGTGACCACGACGGCCCGCACTTTTTGCGATGGTTACGCCGGGTGCTGGGGTGACCACCGGCTCGTTGCGCCTCGCGGTTCTTTCCGTCATGGCGGCCGTCGTATTGGGCGCGCTCTGGGGGTGCGTCGTCGAGCGGTCCCCGACCGCGGACCAACCGATTCCTCCGTCGAGCGCCCCGCCGCAGGTGGTCGCCGCGTATCATCTCGTGGAAGACGGGCAGCAGCAGCTCGCGCTCGGCCAAACCGGCGCGGCGATCGCCACGTTTCAGAAAGCCCTAGCGCTCGCCCCATCGAGTCCCCACGCGAACCTCGCGCTTGGGGAGGCGAAGCTCCGGCAGGCCGACTATCGCGGGGCGCTGGTGTATGGGGATCGGGTGGCCCGGTTGGTCGGGAATGATCCCGAGTGGTTCTGGCGTGTCTCGCTCTTGCGCGCTCAAGCGTACGAGGGCATTGGGGATCGTGTCCGCGCCCGTGCCGCGTACCGCGACGTCCTCAAATCAGTTCCAGACAACGCCGAAGCCCAGGCGGGGCTGACGCGTCTCGACGCCGAGTGACGTCCCGCTGGTCGGGGGTGGAGTGATAGAGGCGCACGCGGATGACGCCACAGGTTCCCGATAGCTCCCGGGGTCAGGTGAGTCGGCGGCAGCGGGTACGCCTCCTGGGATGGGCCGCGCTGGTCGCGATATTCCTGGTGGTCGTCCTCGCCGCGGTGCCGTTCTTCATCGATCTCAATCGATATCGCGACCGGTGGCTGCCCGTCTTCGAATCGGCCGTGGGCCGACGGGTCGAGGTCGGCACGATTCAACTGACACTGATGACCGGACTCGGGGCACGCATCGACGGGCTGGTCATCCACGACGTGCCGTCGGCTGGCTTGGAGCCGATGCTTCGCGTCGACTCGGTTCTCGTCCGCGTCCGGTTCCTTCCGCTCCTTCGGGGACGCCTGGAGGTCGGGCGGGTGACGCTGATCCGTCCCCAACTCCGATTGGTGCGTGATCCCGCAGAGGTCATGAACGTCTTGGCAGAGGCAAGCGGGACCGCGCCCGCCTCTCCTGCATCCGGTGTTCCCGCGTCAAGGACCGCCGTGGCCGCGCTTTCGCTGGCCGACCTCGTGATCGACGAGGGGTCGATCATCTACGAGGATCGCTCGGTCGTGGGGACTCCCACCCGGTATGTCTTCGACCATCTCCAGGCCTCGTTGCAGAACCTGGCGATAGGTCAGACACTCGCGGTGGACGCCACGACGCGTTTCGAAGGGGGCGATCTCACGCTGTCGCTGAAGGGGACGGCCGGCCCATTGGACGACACGCTGTGGCCGGACGCGATTGACCTCCGGATCAGCGCGGGAGACAGTCAACTTGCGGTCACTGGAAAGCGGGAAGGAGGGAGCCTTGCCGTCTCCGCCCGGTCTGAACGACTCGACCTCGCCCAGATTCGGGCGATCTTGAAACGGGCCGTTCCCACGATCCCTGAAGCTCTCTCACTGGCCGGTCCAGGAGCGCTCGCCATCACGTTCCGCCCCGAGGGGGATCGGTTCGCGGTCGATGGCCGGATCGATCTGGATGCGGGCCGCGTAGCATACGGGATCTGGTTTCTCAAACCAGAACACGTCCCGTTCTCGGCGGCATTTACCGGCACCATGAGTCGAAGCCGGAGCCCCGTGGAGCCGCTGCGAGTGGCCCTTTCGGCGGTGGACCTGCGCCTTCACACCGTCGAAGCCCGTGGGACGGCGGGCGTGGTGGTGGGTGACCACATCAGCACGTCGGGGACGCTCACGACCGGCGACACGGACCTTGGCGGGTGGGAACGGCTCGTGCCGGCGCTTACGTCCGGCCGGATCGCGGGCCGCGCGAGCCTAGACGTCTCGTGGGCGCTCGATCCACCCGCGGTGCCGGCGTATACCGCAACGGTCAGGGTCGCCGATGCCAGCGCTGCCCTGCCGGGATTGACGCGTCCGATCGAACGCGTGACAGGCGCGATCACGCTTGCTCAGGATCGGGTGACGATTCCTCGGCTTGCGATGCGGGTGGGGGAGTCGGATCTGACCGTACGGGGAGCGCTCGCCGGTCTGGCGTCGCCCACCGGCGCGTTCACCGTGTCCTCCTCCCGACTCGACCTGGCCGAGGTGATGCCGCCGCAGACTCCGCCGGTTCCACCGGCCGGCTCCAATGCCGGTCCAGTCCCGAGCGCGGGACCGGGTCGTTCGACTGCACCCGAGACGATGCACGCGTCGGCGATCGTTCTTCCTCCGTCGCTGCGCGCCGCTTCGCTCCGATTCACCCTGAACGTCAAACGAGTCATGGGGCCCTCGTGGCCGGAGTTGCGCGACGTGAGCGGCAGCGTGCTGTTCGAGCGGGGCACGCTTGTGTTGAAGGGGGTCAAGGCGGGTGTATACGGCGGAACCGTCCTGCTGGCCGGGCGCCTCGATCCGTTTGCCGCGACCCGAACGTTCGATCTGGACGCGCGGGCGGACAAGCTGGATACGGCCGAGGTCCTCACGCAGTGGACATCCCTGAAGGACTTCCTGACCGGACGGCTCGACGGCCGACTGGCGCTCAGGGGCTCCGGATCGACGTGGACGGCGTTCGCACCCACGCTTGCGGGGAAAGGGGAGGTGGCGATCACCGACGGGGCGTTCCGGACCTTCAACGTCGTGCAGGACGTGCTGAAGGCGGCGAGCGCGCTGGGAATGAATCAGGTCGCCGAGCGGCCTGACACGCCGTTCCAACACCTCGCGGCCGCGATCGAGATCCGGGACGGGGTGATTCACCTGGAGGATGTCGGCCTGTCGGCCGGGGACTACGGCGCGACCGCGAGCGGCGTCATCGGGCTCGATACGTCGGTCAACGTGCGGGCGCAGGTGCGCGTGCCACAGCGATCGGCCGGCGGATGGGCCAAGACCGCCATCGGCTCGGCGTTCATCGGAAGCGATGGCCAACTTTCGATCCCGATCCTGCTCTCGGGACGACTGCCCAGACCCGAGGTCGCGTTGGATCGCTCCGCGTTCGTGGGCGAAGCGGGCCAGCGGTTGCGGGAGCGTGCGAAGGACGCGTTGCGCGAATTCCTCGATCAGCCCCAGCAGGACGGGAAGACGCCGCGGGACCTTCTCAAAGAGCTCTTGAAGCGGTAGGCGTGGGACGAGTGAGGTTGGCCGGGGTCGGCGCTGGCTAGGCCCGGCGCGATCGGCCGCGGGACTTCGCGGCTTTGACGACCGCAACCTTGTATTTTTTGATCAGCTTCTGGAGCGTATTGCGGTTCATCCCCAGCAGGTCGGCTGCGCGGCGTTGATTGCCCCCGGTCGCTTCGAGGGCGAACGCGATCAGCGGCCGTTCCACTTCCGTCATCAAGAATCCGTAGAGGTCGCGGCCGCCGCTCTCGCTGAACGCGCGGACGTACGCGCGGAGTTTCTTCTGCACGAAACCGTCAAGGAACTCTCCATCCGAACCGTCCACGGCGGGTGAATCCGCCACGGGGTGATGCGCGGTCTGCGCCCGCGGAGACGACGAGAGGGCGCGGCCGACGGCTTGAATCTCGGTAGCCGTCTGCTGCAAGAGCGGAGCCGGCGCGATGATCACGTAGCTTTTGGGTTTCGCCTCGATCAATCGCCGGAGATGCGCCCCGTCCTTGTCCCATTCCAACGGCGCCTCGGCGACGATCATCCCATAACGGACTCCATCCGCCGGCGGGACTTGCGCCAATCGTTTCCGGGTGACGGCCACGCCGGCTTCCGACTCGTCGGCAAACGCGAGCGGCAACTGGGCGCCGGTATTGACCACGAGCATCCGCAGCCGCTTGGAATCGGCCGGTCCTGAAGGGGCGGCGGCGTGTTTCGATCTGGCGAGCATGTGTGAGTGTGGAGTGTGTACTCGAAACCGTCCCGATGAGGAGCAAATTTCTAGCACAGGCCGAATAGAACTGTCAACCCGGTCGAACCGATCGACACCGGAGGCGAACCGCCGGACTTCAGGACGGAGCAAGGAGGGTGACGACGCGGTCGAGAAAATACCGATGAACCCGCTCGTCGTCGGTCAGCTCCGGGTGAAACGTGCTGCCAATGATGGATCCCCCGCGCACCAGCACCGGGTGATCGTGCCAGCGGGCGAGGGTCTCGACGTTCGGCCCCGTTCCCGCGATGAGCGGCGCGCGGATAAACATCGCCCGGAGCGGTTCCGGGCCGAAGACCGGAGCGGGGATGACGGTTTCACAACTGTTGCGTTGTCGTCCGAAGGCATTGCGGCGGACGGTCACGTCGAGCAAGCCGAGGTGGGGCTGGTCGGGAGTCTCTTCGATCGTTTTTGCGAGGAGAATCAACCCCGCGCACGTGCCGAAGAGCGGCAAAGCGCGCCGACGGTGATGTTCCCCAATGGCCGCGCCGATCCCGCTCTTCGCGAGCAGCAACCCGATGGTGGTGCTTTCACCACCCGGGAGAATAAGACCGTCGATCCGATCGAGGTCACCCACCGACTTGACCGCGCTCGGAAGGGCGCCGAGGCGTTCGAGCATCGCGCAGTGGGGACCGACGTCTCCTTGCAGGGCCAGGACCCCGATGCGGCGACACGCCGACGCTACCATCCTCGACTTTGGAGCAGCTCCTTCTCGTCCAGTTTGCGAATGTCGAGGCCGTCCATCGCGCCCGGAAGATTTTCCGAAACCCTCGCCACGACGTCGGGCTGATCATAATAGGTCGTCGCTTCGACGATGGCTCTTGCCCGAGCCTTGGGGTCGAGGGACTTAAAGATCCCGGACCCGACGAAGACCGCCTCCGCGCCCAACTGTCGCAGGAGCGCGGCGTCCGCGGGCGTCGCGATCCCGCCGGCGGCGAAGTTCGGGACCGGCAGTTTGCCCGTCTTCGCCACCTCGGCGACCAGCTCGTACGGCGCGCCGAGCGCCTTGGCCTCGGCCATCAACGTTTCCGGCGGTGCGACCGTCAGCCGTCGCATCTGCTCCACGATTTGTCGCAGGTGACGGACCGCTTCGACGACGTTGCCTGACCCCGCCTCGCCCTTGGTGCGGATCATCGCCGCGCCCTCGCCGATTCGCCGAAGCGCCTCGCCCAGATCCCGTGCGCCGCACACGAACGGCACGGTGAAGGCGCGTTTGTCGACGTGGTAGTGGTCATCGGCCGGGGTCAGCACCTCGCTCTCGTCGATGAAGTCCACCCCGAGGTGCTGGAGGACCTGGGCCTCCGCGAGGTGGCCGATGCGGCACTTCGCCATGACCGGAATCGTCACGGCGGCCATGATCGCCTTGACGATCTGGGGATCGGCCATACGCGCCACCCCGCCCTGGGCCCGGATGTCCGCCGGAACGCGCTCGAGCGCCATCACGGCGACGGCTCCCGCCTCTTCGGCGATGCGCGCCTGATCCGGCGTGGTGACGTCCATGATCACGCCGCCCTTGAGCATTTCGGCGAGACCGACCTTTACCTTCCACGTGCCTTGTTCCATCGCAGCCCCCCGGAACGAAATTCGAGCCCCTCATTATAGTGAAATCACGCGGTGAAATCCACGCCGCCTTGAATTCGGCCCGATGCCTTGGTATTCTTCGGGTCACCGTTGGGGTGTTGTTCAATGATCCGGCAGCCGACCGTCGCCTTTCTCTGGCACATGCACCAGCCGTATTACGTGGACCGCGCAACGATGACCACGCCCCTTCCCTGGGTGCGCCTCCACGGCGTCAAGGCGTACTACGACATGGCCGTGCTGGCCGAAGAGTTCCCCGAGGTCCGGCAGACCTTCAATTTCACGCCGTCGCTCACGGCGCAGCTCCTCGAACTGGTCGAAGAGCGCGTGACCGACCAATACCGCGACGTCACGCTGACCCCCGCCGCCGACCTCACGCCGCAGAACCGGGTGTTCGTGCTGCAGCATTTTTTCATGGCGCACTGGGATTCCATGATCAAGCCGGCCGCTCGGTATTGGAGCCTGCTGCTCAAGCGCGGGATGACGGTCGATCCGATGGAGTGGGCCGCGGTCACGCGTCGATTCTCCACGCAAGATTATCTCGACTTGCAGGTGTGGTTCAATCTCGCCTGGTTCGGCCACGCCGCGCGCGCCCGGTTTCCGGCCATCGACGAGCTGCGGACCAAGGGCGAACGGTTCACCGAGGACGACAAGCGGGCGGTGCTCGACACCCAAATGGCGGTGCTGCGGGAAGTCCTGCCGCGCTATCGCGCGCTGCAGGAAAGCGGGGCGATCGAATTGATCACCAGTCCGTATTATCATCCCATCCTTCCGTTGCTCGTCGATTCGGATTCGGCGTTACGGGCCCAGCCCGACGCTCGGCTGCCCCAGCGCCTGGAAGTGCCCGAGGATGCCCGCGAGCAGTTGGCGCGCGGCCTCGCCCTGCACGAGCGGGTCTTCGGCCGACGGCCGACGGGGCTCTGGCCTTCCGAAGGGTCGGTGTCCCCCGAGATCATCCCGTTGGTGTACGAGCAGGGCATCCGCTGGATCGCGACCGACGAGGGCGTCCTGGCGCGATCATTGTCCGGCGGCGAGGCGGTGACGAGCCCCTATGTGCCCTATCGCGTGGCGGTCAACGGCGCTGAAGTCAACGTCGTCTTCCGGGACAGGACGTTGTCGGATCTCATCGGGTTCACCTACGCGAGAAATCCGCCCGAGTCGGCGGCCCGGGATTTCGTGGAGCGCGTGCAGGCCATCGGCGCGCGCGAACCACACGCTGCGCTGGTTGCCGTGATTCTGGACGGCGAGAATCCCTGGGAAGCGTATCCCGATGGGGGCAGAGGATTTCTTTCGCAGGTCTACCAACGGCTCGGCGATCGGCAAGGTCCGATCACCGCGACGATCGGCGAAGCGGTCCGCGACGCCACGCTGATCCAGCCGCTGAGCCATCTGCACAGCGGGTCGTGGATCAATCAAAATTTCAGGATCTGGATCGGGCACTCGGAAGACAACCAGGCGTGGACCTCGCTGCGCCGGACGCGCCAGTTCTTGGTCGGGCGGGCGGCCGACGCCGGGCAACCCCCCGAGGCGATCGCGCAGGCCTGGGACGCTTTGTACGCCGCGGAGGGCAGCGACTGGTTTTGGTGGTACGGGGACGAGTTTTCGAGCGTGCTGGCCACGGAGTTCGACCGGATCTTTCGCAATCACCTGGCCCGAGTGTACCAACTGTTCGGGGAGGCGGTGCCGCCGTTCCTCCGGCAACCGATCAAGCTCGACCGGGGGGAGCCGCCTATCCGCGAACCGGTCCGTTTTATCACGCCGGTCATCGACGGGGTCGCCACCTCGTTCTACGAGTGGTGGCTCGCCAGTCATTACACGGTCCGGAACGACGCAGCCCAGATGTATTGTCCCGTTTCGTACCTGACCGGTATGTGGTACGGGTTCGATCTGGGGCACTTCTACCTCCGCCTCGACCCTTCGCCCGCGCTCGCCAACGGGGCCGGAGCATACCTCGGGTGCTGTCGAATCCTGGCCCCCCACCCGTTCAAACTCACCTTTCCCCTCTCGGCCACGGACGAGGCGCCCTGCACGCTGAGCCGCGCCGACGGGGGCGCGGGCGACGGCGCAGGCTCGTGGGAGGTCGTGCCGACCCGGGCGCGAGTCGCGAACCGGAAGATCGTCGAACTGGCGATTCCCTTTGCCGATCTCGATCTCAAAGAGGGCGAGCGGGTCGAGTTTGTCGTGGAAGTGCTCGAGGGAGGGATCGAGCTGGATCACTACCCGCCCAAACGGCCCTGCTCGTTCACGGTGCCGGGCGCGAATTTTGAATCGATGATGTGGAGCGTGTGACGGAAGTCAACGATTGTCCGTCACACGAGAAAGGAGAAGGGAGAGGCCATGCCGGAATTGCGGAAAGACCCCATCGTGGACCGGTGGGTCATCATTGCGACGGAGCGGTGGAAGCGACCGTCCGATTTTCAGGTCAGTCGGGAGCTGCCCGGGCGCGGGTCGCTGTGTCCCTTCTGCCCTGGCAACGAAGCGCTCACGCCGTCCGAAGTCCTCGCCTACCGGCCCGAAGCGGGACGGGCCAACGGCCCCGGCTGGACGCTCCGCGTCGTGCCGAACAAGTTCCCGGCCTTGCAGATCGAGGGCGTACTCAACCGTGAGGGCGTCGGGATGTTCGACAAGATGAACGGCGTCGGCGCGCACGAGGTGGTCATCGAATCGCCGGACCACAAGATGACGTTGTCCACGATGCCCGAGAAGGTGTTTGAGAACACCTTCTGGGCCTACCGCGATCGGATCTTGGATCTCAAGAAGGATTCGCGCTTTCGGTACATCCTCATCTTTAAGAACCACGGCGTCGAGGCCGGCGCCTCGTTGGAGCACACCCACTCGCAATTGATCGCGCTCCCGATCATCCCCAGCCACGTGTTGGATGAACTGCACGGGGCCCGTGAGCACTTTGCGGAGAAGGAGCGCTGCATCTACTGCGATATCCTCAAACAGGAGATCAACGACGGAGCGCGGGTCGTGTGCGAGAACGGAGACTTCGCGTGCATTGCCCCCTTCGCCCCGCGGTTTCCCTTCGAGGTCTGGGTCCTGCCCAAAGCCCACGCCTCGAACTTCGAGGAAACCCAGAAGTCCCGCTTCGAATCGCTGGCCAGGATTTTTTCGGAAGTCCTGCGCCGCCTCGACCGCGCCCTCAACACCCCCCCCTACAACTTCATCCTCCACACCGCGCCGCTGCGCGACAAGGCTGAGGATTACCACCACTGGCACTTCGAGATCATGCCCAAGCTCACGGAGGTGGCGGGTTTCGAGCGCGGCTCGGGCTTCTATATCAACCCGACGCCGCCGGAAGAAGCCGCGAAGTTTTTGCGCGAGGTAGATCTGTAGGGAAGGTCAACCGTTGCTGGGCTATAGCCAATGGAGGCGATTCGAGAATACCATCCAGAAAGCAAAGATGTCGTGCCAGCAGTCCGGTAACGAGCCCGATCATCACTTTGCCGGCGCCGGCAAACCGATCAAGGGCGGCAAGGGGGCGATTCAGGAGGTACAAGATTACTACCTCTTCCGATTCGCCTGTGGCGGAGGAAGATGCGAAGGGGTTGAAAGGAACGTAGCGCGAGGGAGCTGTCAATTAAAGATCATGTCGATAAGGCGAACGGTAGAGATTCCTTCATTTCTGAGATGCCGAATTCGTACTCATATGCACTGAACTCTTTGTCAATCCCGACCGTATCTATTGGGTGACTTAGCCGATGCCAGTCAGTCTACGTACGGTTCGAAGTTCCCCCAGCGGGCGATTTTCCTCTGGGTGCGGGCGTCGTAGATGTCGAAGGCGATGAAGCCTTCCTGGCCGTCCAAGAAGTACGTGTTGACGTGTTGGAGAAAGGTTTTCTTGGCTTTGGGGTCCGCGTTGTCCCAGGCGGGACCGACGAAGAGCACGGGGGCGTCGTTTTCCATCTTCCAGGAATCGAGCAGGCCCAGACCCTTGGCCTCGTCCAGTTTGAGTCGGGCCTCTTCCTTGTAGCGGACGGCTTCCTCGGCGGTCCGATCCGATTTGACCAGCTTCTTGGCGGGTTCCTTGAGCGTCAGCCGGGTCGCGCCGAACGCCGTCGCCGCGGTGGTATCGCCGGGCGCGTTTCCAAGGTTTCTGAACCAATCTCTCATCCGCTTGAACAAGGGGATTCTCCTTCTCGACAGCATGCGTCGCGCGTGACTCCTACGCTGCGCCACGAATGACATCCGCGCCACCCAGGTACGGTCGGAGCGCCTTCGGGACGGCGACCGTGCCGTCCGCTTCCTGGTAGTTCTCCAAGATGGCCACGAGCGTCCGTCCCACCGCCAGTCCCGATCCATTCAAGGTATGGACAAACTCGGTCTTTTTGCCGCCTGCTGGTCGGTACCGGATCCCGATGCGACGGGCCTGAAACGCTTCGAAGTTGCTGCAGGACGAGATCTCCCGATACGCGTCTTCGCCGGGCAGCCAGACTTCGAGGTCGTAGGTCTTGGCCGACGCGAAGCTGAGATCGCCGGTACAGAGGGCCATCACACGGTAGGGCAGGTCGAGCGAGGTCAGGATGGATTCCGCGTGACGGACCAGCCGCTCCAGGGCCTCGTACGACGCCTCGGGCGCGGTGAACGTCACGAGCTCGACCTTGTTGAACTGATGCTGCCGGATCAGGCCGCGCACGTCCCGGCCGTAGGAACCGGCTTCCCGGCGGAAGCACGGGGTCGATGCGGCGTACGCGATCGGAAGGTCGGTTTCCGCGAGGATTTCGTCGCGGTGCAGGTTCGTGAGCGGCACCTCGCCGGTGGGGATCAAAAAGTAGTCGTCGGCGTCGAGCCGGAAGAGATCGTCTTCGAACTTGGGGAGTTGGCCGGTTCCGGTCATGCTCGCGCGGTTGACGAGGAACGGTGGCAGGACCTCGGTGTAGCCGTGATCGGTGGTGTGGCGATCAAGCATGAAGTTCACCAGCGCGCGTTCCAGACGGGCGCCATTCCCCCGGGAGACGGTGAACCGCGACCCGGTGATGCGCGCGCCGCGCTCGAAATCCAAAATGCCCAGCCGCTCGCCCAGTTCCCAGTGGGGTTTGGGGGCAAACCCAAACCGCCGCGGCTCGCCGACGCGCCGGACCTCCACGTTGGAGGACGCGTCCCGACCGACCGGAACCGAGTCATGAGGAAGGTTCGGCAGGGTCAGGAGCGCCGCTTCGACCTCCGCGTCCACGGTCTGCCACTGGAGTTCGAGGGTTTTCAACGCGTCGCCGCCGCGCTGGGTTTCGGTTCGAAGCCGCTCGACCTCGTCATTCGAGGTTCCGCCCCGCTTGAGCGTGGCGATCGCTTCGGAGGCCTGATTGCGCTGCTGCTTGAGGGCGTCGATGTCGCGCTGGAGCCGACGGCGCTCCCCGTCGCGCTGGAGGAGGGATTCCAAATCGGTCTGGTATCCCCGCGCGCGGTACGCGCTCTCGACTCGTTCGCGCTGGTCGCGAAGAATGCGGACATCTAGCATGGCGGGATGCTACCATATTTCCTGGCCGGCGATAAAGCGCCGCCTGCTGCGTTGTCGCTGCGGGAATCCCTCCTCACGTACGACTCAGTACGCTCCGGGGGGTTCCCTTGCTCCGCCTTGCATTCGGCACTTTCTCTCCAGCCAGCCGGCGGGTTGAGCCGGAACATCTAAGAAGATTTCTCCGCGGTGGCGATCAGGGCGAGATTGGGGAGATTTATCGAGTCGCCTTGACGATAACTCGCGATGTCGGCGAGGGCGCGGGCTTTGAAGGCGACCAGGGCGTGGCAGGAGAGCTTGGGCAGGAGGTCTTTGAAGAGGCCGCCGTCAGTGGCCAGGTTCCAGAACGCGATCGGGTTCTCGAAGCGATACGTGACCGTCATGGGTTCGACCGTGACCCCGGTCCATCCCGCATCGGTCAGCACGCGGTCGAGGGCGCCCGGCGCGCCCAGCATGGTCATCCTGGGGTCGGGCGGGCGATCGGCCGGCGGGAGGTAGTCGGGGAGCAACTTCCAGAGGGGATAGACCGAGGCGAGTTGCTCGAGTGGGCCCCAGACCGCGATCGCGATCCGGCCGCCCGGCTTGAGCACCCGCCAGATTTCACGTGCACCCGCGACTGGATCGTCGAACAGCATGACGCCGAATCGGCACACGATGCGGTTGAAACGATCCGCGGGGAAGTCGAGTCGTTCCGCGGGCATCACGCGATACGACGCGTGGTGGAGTCCCTCGGTCGACGCCTTCTGCGCGGCCTTCTTCACCATTGCGGTGGCGGCGTCCACGCCCACGACGGTCACGCCACCGAAGCGGCGGGCGATCGAGAGCGAGGGCTCGCCGGTTCCGGAGGCGACGTCCAAGACGGCGTGGCCCGGGCGAACGTCGAGCACGTCGATCAAACGATCTCCCACGGGCTGGATGTGGGGCAGCCAGCGGTCGAACGATTCGGCCAGGGCGTTCCAGTCGGGCGCCGGCGCGTGCGGCGGAGAGGGCGCAGTCATGGCGGCATTCTAGCGGGGTTTGCGGTCCGCTGCAACCGGCGCTCACCTTGACTCCACCTCATCCCTCCCGCTATGCTCCCCGCCGTGATTCGACGCGCGTTAGGAGTCGCCGTGCTCTGTGCGGCCGTGGGGAGCGGAGAGGCGTTCGCGGCGGGAGATCCGCACACGGGGATGAGCGACCTGTGGAGTCAAGAGGCCTGCCGCGCCTGCCATCTTCCGACCCATCCCGCCGACCTGGCGTCATTCGACGTCGCGACCTGCGGTCGTTGCCACGAGGCGCGACGGGCGAGCGAAGATACGCGTATCCTGCCACCGATCGATGAGCATCCACGCAAGCCCAAAGGCGCCGATAAACCCTTGGCCGTCACCGACGACATGGTCGAGATCCCGGCGGGACCGTTCACCATGGGCTACGACAAGCGCCACCCGGATGAGGGGCCGATGCACACCGAGACGATCGACCATCCCTATTGGATGGATAAATACGAGACGACGAACTACACGTATCGCAAGTTCGTGGAAGCGACCGGCCATCCCACGCCCGATCACTGGCGCGGCGGATCGTTCGCCCCGGGCGACGAGAAACTTCCGGTCGTGTACGTCACCTGGTACGACGCGCACGACTACTGCGCGTGGGCAGGCAAGCGCTTGCCCACCGAGGCCGAATGGGAGAAAGCCGCGCGTGGCACCGACGGCCGACTCTTCCCGTGGGGCGACACGTTCGACGCGAAAAAATCCAATTCACCCCAGAGCGGGATCGGTCACCTGACGCCGGTGGGGAGTTTCCCGCAAGGGAAAAGCCCCTACGGCCTCTTCGACGTGTCCGGGAACGTCTGGGAGTGGACCGAGAGTTGGTACCTGCCGTATCCCGGCAACACCCACCCCACGGTCAACTACGGCGAGCAATACAAAGTCGTCCGCGGCGGCTCGTACGTGGATTGCTCGTTCTACCGCTGCGGACTCTCGGCGCCGACCTTCAATCGCGGCTTCTTCAAGCGCGAAACCAAAAATAGCGGGTTCGGCTTCCGGTGCGCCAAGTGAGGCGCCCGGTCCGATACCTCGGTGCCGCGATCGCGGCGGTCCTCATCGCGACGTCAGTAGGGTGCGAGAAGGGGGCCGTCTCCCTCGGCCTGGTCAAGATCCCGGCCGGGCCCTTTCAGATGGGCAGCGATAAGGTCGATACCGAGGGCAAGACCAATGAGTTCGGGATGGCCAAGCCGCTGTACATGGATGAGCACCCGCAGCGGACGGTCGAACTGCCGACCTATTACATCGACCGCTACGAGGTGACCAACGCGGAGTACCGCCAGTACGTCGTGGCGACCAAGGCCCGTCCGCCCAAGTCCTGGCCCGACGGCAGCGTGCCGAACGGCCGCGAACGGTATCCGGTCACCAACGTGAACTGGTACGACGCGGAGCAGTATTGCCGCTGGGCCGGCAAGCGGTTGCCGACCGAAGCGGAATGGGAGAAGGCCGCGCGGGGAACCGACGGCCGCGAGTACCCGTGGGGCAACGAGTTCGACGAAAAGAAAGCGAACACGGGCGGCTCGGGGGTCAACGATCTCGCACCGGTGGGGAGCTTCCCGCAAGGCAAGAGCCCCTACGGCGTCGACGACATGGCGGGCAACGTCTGGGAGTGGACCGCCGATTGGTACCAGCCGTACCCCGGCAGCACCTACGAGAGCAAGGACTTCGGCCAGAAGTTCAAGGTCCTCCGCGGCTCGAGTTGGGGCGGCACCGGCCACTACGCGCTCCCATATTTTTACCGCAGCGCCCACCGTTTCTACATCGCGCCGGAGTTCGGTTTTGCCGACGCGGGCATCCGCTGCGCGAAGTCGTAGTAAACGGTGGCTCAACCGCCTTGATCCATGCGGCCAAACGTGATACAAACTCCCGGCCTTCCCAGTCGATCCTTCCGGTTGTCCCGTTGGCGGCGTAGCTCAGAGGTAGAGCAGGTGAATCATAATCACTCGGCCGGGGGTTCGAATCCCTCCGCCGCCACTACATTTTACTGATGGGCTTGGGGTCGGTGTAGGCGCAGTGTAGGCACCAGGACCTAACTCACACATAAGGATGGGTACGCCATGAACCCAGGGTATCTTGTGGACGATCAATTTGTAGTGGGCTAGTTTGGCAGTGACCCTAGGATTTCTTCAATCGACCACACATGTTCCCCGGTACCTGCTTCCATCGCGGGCGTGACTCGTATCGGTTCATGCACGCAGGCAAGACGGCTGGATTTCAAACTGATCCACTACCAAACATTGAGTAGTTACGTATTTTCAAAATGTACGCTTGGTAAAAACTACCAAGCGTACATTTCCCTCCCTCTTTCCTAATTTCCCGGACGGTGCTAGGGTGGCGCAGTCGTGCGGATTGTGTCCATGTCTGAAGCTGATCCCTCGATGTTCTCCGCAGCTTTCCGCCTGTTTTATAGGTCATGGCAAAATACTGTTGCAATGCTTGGGACGACAACGTCCGGAGTCGCATTTCCTGGCATTATTGCCGCAGTTATTATCATTATTAGTTTTCTATTACGGAAGAAATATCAGGGATTTTTCAAAGCATGGAGAGCATGGCAATCTTGGCGGGAGCCATTCTGGCCGCAGGTGTGGACCTTGATCAAACTAGACAAACCGACTTGGATTCCTATCGTCGCAACCCTTGGTCTTTGGAGTATCTTTTTTTTGATTAATCTCATCACTACTACCTACAGGGAACATCAGGGATTGCTAAGACATATTGATAATCTCTCCAAGGATAAGATGGCTCTAGAACAGAAAATCGCCTCATTTGAAAGCATCCGTTATACAGAGCAGCGC